>Ga0126342_10010098_pt1 | contig 16891 bp, 22 predicted proteins | sample Cyp1metagenome_FD_92528 | JGI IMG/M metagenome (GOLD analysis project Ga0126342, IMG submission 92528) | Coral microbial communities from Lord Howe Island, Old Settlement Bay, Australia - Cyphastrea 1 metagenome | ecosystem: Host-associated > Invertebrates > Cnidaria > Coral ... | reverse complement strand
GATAGCTAGATAGCTAGATAGCTAGATAGCTAGATAGCTAGATAGCTAGATAGCTAGATAGCTAGATGGATAGATAGATGGATAGATAGATAGATAGATAGATAGATACATAGATAGGTAGGTAGGTAGGTAGGTAGATAGTCAGAGAAAGAGAAAAAGAGAGAGAGAGAGAGAGAGAGAGAGACAGAAAGAGAGGAGACCTCAATCACCTGTCGGTCCATCAGTGGCTTCGCTCTGGCATCCGTGACTCACAAAACCAACCTCTCCTATAGGTTTCCTATTTTTGAAACTTCCGCCAACGCCTTGTGCGGCACTACTGGTATTATATAGATAAACAGTATAGATGTAAATGTTAGCCACTTTAGCCACTTTAGCATCTACTGAGCTGATGGAGGAATGCATTCTGAATGCATTCTTCTCCCAAACCAAGAAACCAAGAACCAAGATTCCACCAGGACTCTTCAAGTGAATCTTGGTTTTTGGTTCTTGGTGCAACCCCTCAATCTTGAATCTTGATTCCAAAAAGTTTTGCAAACTTTGCAAAATTTTCTGGATCCAGGATTTTAAATACATTTTTTTCTATATCAAATCATGTTAACATTCACTGATATTAGCATATTAAACGTGTATATGTATATATATATATATATACACAGTACATAATGTATATATATATATAGTTGATTTCCCTTTACTTATTAATGCCAAATTGTCATTAAAACACGGTAATTCACTGTAAATACCAGTGAAATATGATCTTCGTTTTTTTTTGTCATGTATTTGCCAAATGCATCCCTTACAAACCATTACTTAAGAAGATGCTTGTATGATAACACGCGCAATATTCTTTGGGGATGTGGGACGTGCAATGTTCTTCTCTTGCTCAGTAAAACATTTCCTTCAATTCAATGGTGTTCCTTTGCAAATAAATTGTAATTGGGTTTCTTTAAAATGACTATCACATTCTTTTCGGAGAATTGGTGCTACTTTCAAACATAAAGGGCAACAGAGACATTTGTTTTTTTTTGCTGAGTTTCCTTCAAATGAATTGGATACATTTCAAAGGAAAAAACGTTTCAAATAAATGGTGTTACTTTCCACGGTACAGCTGGATTTTTTGGAAGGAGTGTGACATTATTATCCTTTAAAGACATGGTGTTATCTTCAAATATAAATAAGAGCTGAACTTTGTTTTTTTTTAGTAGACATATTTCATATTCTGCAACAATATTGTTTCTGTTGTTAAAACAAATTGCAGCAGCTTTGAGTGAAGTATTTTTCTTTAAAGGAACATGCATCTGTTTGAGGAAATATATCCATCATGAAAAAGGGAGACAAAAATAATGTTTTTCAAAAAAAAACAACCTTCAAAGGGAGATTTCCCTAAAAAGTTCTGCGCTAGTTCAAAGCAACCATTAGCTTATTAGTGCAAACGTATTTTTTTTGTTTAAGGGATGCTGCATATTTGTGAAGAAAACTGCACTTCTTTGAAGAATCTCATCTCTTCAGAGCATTACTTGCTAGAAGTGTAGCACAGGTGCAAGTCTTAATAGATGGGATAGATTACATATTCCTCTTTGGGCAATTGCTGTGCTGTGCAACACAAGTCTTGTTCATTTAACATTAAACGTTCTTCCACGGTCAATTAGAATATGATTTCAACTGTGACAGATTGCATCATGGCAGGGCATTTGTGTGATACCACCTGGCTACAAACAAGGTATTAGCATCCAATCTATTGAACATATCCACAACCTTTTGAAAACACTACGGAGCTTGTTTACTTTTCTAGTTGAAATAGGCCTTGTAGATGAATTAAGGTTGTGCTTTCAGAGATGATGCATTTCTGTAAGTTTAGGTGGGTGCCGGGGGTAGCCTCTATATATACAATATATATATATATATGAGCCTAGTGTGTATATAGTGTGTATATATGGTCCAAAAATCCTGATTTTACAGGTTCAATTTCCAAGCCGGGATGACTCCTGGATGACATCGGATGACAAGCCGCAGGAGATGATTTTCTCAGTGTTGACGGATGCCTGGGTGGTGTATCTTGAAGCTTGCACGGATTGGACCACTGGGGGGCGATGGGGAAAAAAACCATCGATTTCAGCAACAATCAGTAGCAATATGCTAGGATTTTGGCGGAAGAGCTTGAAGCAGAATCCGAGATACTGGCCATAGAGGAAAACCAGCAATGATATATATATATATATATGTATAAATACATATTTATATACACATATGTATAAATACATATGTATATATATATGTATAAATATAACCAGTAGCTCAGTACCACTATGTAGAAACACAGTGCAAGACAAGCACCATCAATCAATTAATCAAACGTCTTGGAATGGTTTCATATTCGATTGGCTGCTTCATGGTGCAACATTTGTTGCCTATATGATGTTCATTCTGGTCTACACGACACATCCTAGATTAAAGTTGACATGTCGTCTTAGAGATGATCAGATGTCATATCATAAGTTTGTCGATTGAACATTTAGATACCTCTCCTGTTGAGATGTGTACGCGCTTCGTGGAGCTGTGGATGCCAGCATGGCGCCAGCATTGCAACATAGTGAGGCACTTATAATCGGCATTGACAGATATGACGACCCTGTTTTCAGTGACTTGAATCAGTGTGTACATGATGCTGATCTCGTGGAATCCTGCTTGCTGGAGGAACAGTTCTGTTCACAAGAAGCGTTAGTTTCTCTCCGAGATCCTCCTAGGGATGATATGTTTGACGCTCTCGACAGCGTTGCAAAACGGACGCATGCCTGCCTCTCCTGCCTGCTCCTACTGTATTATGCCGGCCACAGCTATGAAGATGACGGTATGATTTTTATGTGCCCGTCAAATTCCAAGAGGCGAGAAGACGACATATCATTGGAATCATTCATTCAGCGACTCTCAGATCAAACTACGCTGGTGTGCATTTTCGCCAGTTGCCTAACCAAGTTGGACCTTTTGACGAAGGAGCCGGCGTTCCGACCATCGGTCGCTTTCCCCAGGCAATGGCACACGCGCGCGACCGCTAGGCTGCGTGACGTGCTAGGCCGAAGCGTACGTTGTCGCATGTTTATGTTCTTTGGCTGCCATCCCGGTAAGGAGCTTCCAGATGATGGTTTTTTCACTGCAACCTTGACCAAATACATGAGGCAGCGCGCCCTGGATGTCCATGACATGGCCAGGGCGGTGACCCAGGAAGTGTGCCAGGCAACACAGCATTGCCAGTGGCCTTTGAGCATTTCCAACCTTGACCAATCTTTGTGCCTCTTGCCAGCAGAGCTGTGCGCCAGAAGGTGGATGCGCGTGGTTTGATGGACAACCTTGACGTGCAAAGGTACGTGGGGGCCGTACGGATGGTAACCCGGGACGGTGACCCTGATACAGTTGATTTCAAGTGGGCTTGCAAATGGCTCTGTGGCCTGCCAAGAGCTGCAAGACATCACCGACAAGCGCAGCCCCTATGCGTTTTGCAGATATGCAACGAATCGAGGATTGCGATACAAACCATTTCAGATGACGACAGACGATCGGTAGCAGTACCTGCCCTTCTGTTGCTGTCATATTTGGATGAGTTGGAAGCACGCCTGATGATCGTCAGAGGAGAGTGCGAGCGGTCTCTGCCTTCATCTGCTTTGCGAGTTGCAAGGTTGGAGTATGGCAGGTGTTTAGCTGCAATTGCATCCTTCTTGGACACGTTTGAATTTGATGATAATTTGATGATTTTGTAGCTGCCAAAGCCTTTCTTCTGCTTCAACTATATCATCAACATGTGATCGATGAGGAGCCTACCTTGTCACACTATTCCCAGGCCAAGTTCATGGCCAGTCAAGCAGCACCGTTGTACAAAGCAGTTGGTCTTCCGGAGGGTGCGGCGGGCACATGGACTGCAGTTGGGGTGCGGTGCAGATGAAACTTCTTGACCGGAGGGCCATGAAGTCTCTTGCTGACCGGCTTGAGACGCTGATGCTTTCTTTGGAAGATGGGAACTTGCCAGACACCTCTGTGGTGCAATTCTACGAACTTGTTGGTTCAACGCAGCTTGCATGTTTGTACAAAGGCCTCCAAAGCCAAACGAAGGTGAGTCAGTGTCTGCCAAAGCTCAAGCAAGCACTTGCTCATCCAAAGCAGTGGCTTAGTCGCGCCTGCAAGGCTCGCAACCTCTTGTGTGCGTGGGACATTGCGATCGATGATCCGTGAAAGGCTTGCATTTCAATCTTTAGACTCTAGACATTGATGCAATTCTTATCGAACGTTTCTTTGTGACTGCCCTTCTTCAATGCACTTGAAAGCTTGCTGTCCTGATTCCACTCGCTTGGACAACGACATTGCGCCACCTACTGTCAAATCATACCACAATCATCAAGAAAACAACCATAACCAACAATCTAATAAACAACAAATACAGGACAACTAAGCAAGATATAACCAGCAGTAAAAACCCATTCCTGGGACTGTCATCCACCAGCAGCATCCCGAAACGTCCCAGGAAGATCCGCGTTTGGCTCCGCACCTGGCGTTGATGTGTTCATCCTTCTGCTACTTGGGATGGTAAGCTGCGGAAATGGCTTGGGGATGCTTGGGAACTCCCGGTGTTTTTGGCCATCTCATAGAGGATTTTTGTGTGTATTTTCTTTTGGGATTGGATTCTTAATCTGAAGTCTTCGAGGATGGATCCAAAGCAGTTTCACTTTCTATGCCTTTTTGAAGGATCCAATTTTTGGATCCATTCTTTAGTTGGAGGGATTGTATCCTGAAATGGTGGAAATGGATGAATGGGTATTGAAAAAAGCTGTTTGGCGGTGTCAAAAGAATCCTTTGGCAGATTGTTGGACGAGGAAGGGTTGTTTTGGTGGGTGAGACGGCTGCGCAGTCGAATGTAATCATGCGAGAATAGAGTGACATGAATGTCTCTGCAATTAATTGCATTTCTTTTCCTTGGACCTCTTCACTCTCGTTAAAACTCTTACGTTACTATACCGTTGCTTGCAAACTGCTGAACCCTACAGAATTGCCAAGAAGTTGCGGTCAGGGCAACCTCTGAAACTCGTTTTTTTTTCCTCCACTTGAAGGGTATGTGGGATCCATCCTCCATGGTACCGGCAGCTGAGGTTACCATGCAGATTCTCACCAAGAATTTGTGCTGCAAGGGGGCGTTCGCCTGGTGATCCAGATGTACAGCAAGTCCAAGGTAGCTGGGGGATAGGAAATCATGGGAAATCATGGAAAACTGGAGCCCCAACCCCAAGCCCCCCGCGGCGCAGCCAAGTTGTGGTCTTGTGGTCGCATGTCAGATCCCCATTTTACCCCACCAGGTTTCTCGCTTCTGTTCCCCCGTTTCTATAGCTACATCCCCCCAAAATGGGTCGATCTACGGCCAGGTGGAGCATGTGAGGCTCTGCTGCCTGCTGTGCCTGCTATACCTGGCTGAGTCGGGGTCATCGCAACGGGCCATCGCACAGGAGAAGGCGGAAAGCCCTGGAAACCTCTGGATTTGGGGCCATTTGGGGAGGTGGAAGAGTGATTCTTGGGAGATCTGCAAAATTCTGCTCTCCGATTTCCACATCTGGAAGGTGATCTTTGCCCGGAAAGCACTTGTGTCGCCCAATCCCCAGATTCTGAACATCTGTCAGGGTGTGAAGATGTTGTTGACGGCCTGCGAAAACGAGACCCACATCGATCTCATCGTGAATGCTCTGAAGGCCAGTTATTTTATTTTTTTTCTGGAGGGTCAAGCTCATCACTGAACTAAGTGGGCAGACCATTGAGGCTGGTGATTTCTACTTTGATCCACATATGTTAACCAGGTAATCTTCTCTGGTAAGCCTGGGAAGCATCCAACTTTATCCTCAAGGGACCTGTGACCCCAGGTTTGTCTCACAGGGATGTTGCCTTTTGGATGCTGTTGGTCACCAAATGCTGACTGTCTTGGAAGATTCGGTTCGAACGGGGCATCCCAGGCCCCAAGGGTCCCCCAGGACAGGTCCCTTGGGTCCCTTTCGGGACCTCTAAGGCCTTGATCCCATTCGCTTGCTCCGACGAATTCCGGCCACAGCTGGGGATGGACGGTGCTTTAGGCGGCGGAACTGATTTCCGTATGGAACTTGCTATGGAAGGCTGCATTAACATCAGTATGATAGATATCAGTGATATCAGCATCAATTTTGGATTCAGGAATCCTAGGACAGAGTCACCTCAGGTTTCTGACCTTGTTGGCTTTTGTTTCTGTTAGCCAAATCCCAGCGGCAGATACCTTCTCCGCCTTCATGTTCTCGGATCAATTGCAACTGCAGCAGCTGGGGATCTATTTGCTGCAAAACTTACTGGAAACCTGGTAGCGTTAGACTGGGACCGGCCTGCATTGGTTTCGACTCAGGATGCGGAATTAGCATCCAAGAGGGACTTGATATGAGACTGCCTTGCTTTCATAGTAGATATAGTAGATTCTTGAAAGTGCCTGTTTGGCTGCTGCAAACTCATGGATTGCTCAGGAATTCCGAGAAAATCGCCGGATCTTTTTGGGTTTCTCAGATGAGAAGAAGTGCGAAGAGGAGCCGCGGCTGATCCCCTGGTTGATGGTTGTTTGGGAACCATTCATTTGGGGATATTTTCTGAATGATATATGGATGATTCAGACATTCATTTGGGGCCAGAGGTGGTGGTTTGACATGGGGGCATAGCTTTGTAGACGGATGCAGGGCTTTCGATTGAGTTACTTTGGTTCCACACTTGCACCGTCGACATGATCGTTTTATACCAATCGTCCGTCCCTTCGATTGCAAGCCATAACTTCCTGTGGAATGTGCTGTTAAACCGTTACTGATGTTGTTACTGTTATCCGTGGTCTTGTGAGCAAAATCTTGATGCAGATGAATGAGGACTATCTTGAGAGCTTGCTGCGCCTATTACCACGTGTGTCGACTGGACAGCCGCAGCGAATCAAATCTATGAAGAAGACCAAAGAGAAAAAGGAGCCAGAAGTTGTTCTCAGCGATCACGATCCCTTTGTTTGCAGGCGTGGCATGGAATGTAGCTTCAAACATCCAAATGGCAACATTGGATTAAATACTGAAGAAAAGGGGATGAAACAACCTTTTTCCCAATCTGGAAGCTCAGTTCTGGTTCTGCCCTGGCTACATATATAGTTTCGAATCTTTGGCCACATCAGAAAGCACATCAAGTTGGCTATAATATGAATAATACCGTTATATCCCCCACAATATCCCCAGAATTTGTATAAACATGTTCTATGCCACATGATATCCCCACATTTTTCAGAGTTTTGGGCACCAGGTGCTGCATCCACTGCATCGCTTTGTTAAGCCTGGAGCACAACTTGACGAGTTTCCAGCGCCTGGTTGATCTCACCTTACCGCAGCCTGGATTTCATATTACCATGGGTCATTCCGCTGCTAAAAATGGCTCAAATCCACCAAACATGAATAAACCATGGGTGCATCCACGAATCAACCAGGAGGAATCGATGTCGGGATGTCGGGATGTCGGGATGTCGGGATGTCGGGATGTCGGGATGTTTGTTTCTGACTATATAAACATGAATAAACCGCGGGTACATCCACAAACCATCAGGAATGGGGAATTCATAGGGATGATGTTTTTTTTTTTCCCCCTGCATTTTTGCAAAGCCGGTCGCCGTTGTTCAGGAAACTTCTCTTCGACTTGTTTCACAGCGAGCAGATCGACAAGTCCAGTGGCGAGGCGGTGGTGCTGTTCTTCGCCAACATTTTGCATAGCTCGAAGCAGATCCAGGCGCAGATTATGAAGGGCGCGGACATCGTAACTCGGTTCTGAAACAATCGGATGAACCAACATGCTAAGGGATTTTTTTGGGATGATTGAAGCACATTAAATGAGGGATGGAGTGAGGATGAAGTGACTTTGGATGATATCGAAGTATACTATAAGTTATCCAATTGGATGAACTATTCATAATTGATTATGGTAATTATCCAATTTAGCGGATTGGGATGATTCAAAACATATTTAAGCACGATGAACTATTAGGCAGATTGGAATACTTGAAACTATTGGATGTTACTTGAAATATGAATGCAGGGGCTGGAGAATGGAGACCTTATGGATGGATGACTACGTTTAAAACATGGATGACCAGCAGATTTTTGGAACATGGAGACCTTATAGATGGATGACCTTATGCCTACAGTTTTTTTTTTAAGCGGCTCTTCCTGTGGCCTCCATTTGAGGTGCAACTGCTTCTTTCTGGCCGCGACATGCTGTTTTCACCTCACACGGTGTCAAGGCTGGACGGCTTTTTTGGACCTACCCATGGAGCCCAGCTCCCCTGCAGAATGGTGGAACGGTTCTTCTGGGGTTGCGCGGGTCCGAAGTTGAAGCTATTTCTCTTCTAAAGGTCATGTCTACGATTTGCACACTTCACAAAGAAGTACAAAAACCACTCAGACATCCCCAAGCAACCATGTTGCCGGTGTTCAGTGAATAAACATCCAAAAAATCCAGTGGAAAAAGGTTGCTGTTAATGGATTTTCCCAAAATCATCAGTGGTTTCACAATCTTCCAGATGTGTGCACGGCTCCAGCACTTGGAAGGTGTCTCTCTGCGTTGCTTTGCGTTGCTCGCATTCCGGACTTCAAACGTGCCGTCACCGAGCCGCAGGATTTTTCCAGGGATCCCAGGGACGGGGGCGCACGGAAAAAAAATGTGATGAAACACATTTGGCATGTCATCCTCCATTATCTCTGATGATTTTGTAAGAGATCCTTGGAGGATTTGAATAGATCTATCGACTGGTGGCCAACCCCAGGTGCTAAGTCATCTGGATTTGCTGATGGCTGACATCAATGCGAACCTGAACATGGAGGTGGGGCGACCAGGTCGCGAAGATTTCCACTTCATTTTAGGGATCTGCTAGTTTTGCCTTTTAACTTCACTGCTTCGGGAAGCAATTTGGGATGGTTCCTGGGCCAAGGTGGCTTGAAGCACGGCTATTCCCCTTGGCCAGTTCTGGCAGCAGAAATCCCATGCAGTCTTATAGAAAGATGAACTATGACTTCTCGCACCGTTGTTTTTTGGGGGTAAGATTAAAAGCCACTGACATTCCAACTATGCTTCCTGTCTATTAGACGCCTGCAGTGAGATCTGCGTCGCCAGGAGCGAGATGAACATTTCTATCAGATCGCGGCCTTGCAGCGCCTTGGACCCCGATTTGGACGCCTGGTTTTTTGGATCCGAGCCGCCACATCGGAGTTCCGAGGTGCGCGTTGCTGTCAGAACTGGTGCGTGCCTCCTATGAATATCACGAAGCTTGGCTGGAAGTCCAAGAAGTCCAGGAAGTCCAAGTCTGGATGTTCCGAACATTGGACATGCCCGGTGATTTTGAAACGCAGCATCAAGCAACAGGGGTTGAATAACATACTATAGGTAGTATAATATAGTATAATCATAGTATAATTATAACTCTCACTATAGTATAATTACGGCCAAACACCTCGTCTTGCCCGCGCCTGTTGGCCCGCCTTCTTTGTATGAGCTGTAAACGTGGTAAAACGTGTTGAATCATCATCAACATCATCATCATCAACATCAACATCAACATCATCATCATCATCATCATCATCATCATCAGCATCATCATCATCATCATCATCAATGAAGATCTTCAACGAATATAGAAGTTTAACGGGGCTGGGAGAATTGAACCCTTATTGAAGATCTTCAATGAATGTAGAAATGAATGTCACATTTCACGGGGGTGGGACTTTTATATTCCCTAATACCTTTGTTGATCTTCCCAAGACAGGAAGGGTGTGGGCGAAACGGGGTTCTTTTTCACGGCCAGGAGCAGATGGCCAAGTCGGGAATCGTTCCTTGCCTTGGCGTCCTGGAACCTTGAAAAACTTGAAACAGGTGGCAAAAAATGGCCAATATCCAATATTGTATGCCTATAATGATTGGATATTGGCCATACTGGATATAACATGCCTATATGTTTTTCATATGATTTTTGTAATTGGATAAACTATAATGGCCTACAATGATTGGAATTATACAAGCATATTTTTCATGTGATACCATTACAACAGATGAAATTGGATTGTATATTCACAAAACAAATGAAAAATGGCAGCAATCAATCCAGTTTCAGAGGGAATGAAGTCCATGGATGTGTCATACCCATCCCCCAATGGTTTTGAAAAGAGATTCTCACTCTGAACCGCTCTGAAGATGAAGATGCCAAACAAGTCCGAATCTTCATCATCTGTGCACAGTTGTTTTTTTGCCCATCATTAAAACTTCGCAGTTTTGGATGGTTTTGGGGTCGATACCGGACATGTACCCAGGTTGAAGCGCTCTTGGTCTTCATTACCATGGCTGGAAAGGTGGCTGGGACTCCAACTGGTGGGGTGCACCTCAAAGCACCTCAAAGGTGACTGGAGGAATGCCAAAACATGTTTTGGCATATGCGCTCCAGTGTAATTTTTTGTTTGATGTTAATGTTAAGTATTTGCATCTCTTGGATTTTCGCTCATTCGGTGTTCATGCAGGTGAGCCAAGGTGCCCCAGGTTCTTATTCGGAAGATGGGGCCTTTTCTTTATCAATCTCAGTTGTGCAGCTCAGCTGGTTGATGGAAACCATCTTGTTGCAGGGTCATCCTGGGCCTTAGATTTCTAGCCATGGCTCTCGAGGATTTGAACGACAAAGTCTGTGTGGAGCTGTTGATGGGTGCCGTCTTTGGCATTGCAGCTTTGGTCGGTTCACCCACTGGTGGAGAGCATAGCAACTCGGCGGGCGCGGCTGGCCCTTCTGGCCTTGAAGTACTCCACTGACAACAGGCATGGCAAGTGGAATTCCCAAAATTTAAAGGGAATAAATCATCCACTCTGACTGGATCTGCGATGAGATGCCCTGGTTTCTTAGACCTTGGGATTGAAAGCATCAGACGTGGCCCTTTTCAAGAAGATGAAGAACATATCACATTCTGTATGCAACTCATGTAGTTCAGACATGCGCATCATTGTACAAGCTGGCCGCGGCTCAAATGCCGGGCCCAGTACTACTGATAGTTTTTTTTCAAAACTCCCATTGTTATTACTCCAGTTTCTAAGCTACCTGCTGACCTAGTGTCAGCTATGGTGCTGGCTCAAAATTCCAAAGTTCCATGCTTTATCCTCATTTTCTCCATCCAAAGTTCCATGGTGATCTTGGTGCTTCGCCCATTTTGGATGGTTACATGCTATCAAACATGGTATCAGGTATGGCGAGCCTCATTTATCCAGCCACCAGATTGCAGCTGCTGATGTCCCTACTTCGTTTGCCGCAAGCAGATGTGACACTTGGGCACGAGAGATGGATCATTTCCTGGGAGGAACCATGGCCACCATCTCTACTCAACCCCCGAGGCATTGGGAGATGGGGCCCCACTTCGAAATGGGAATTGACCTACAGATGCCTCGAGCGAACATGGCCATACAAAATGCCCATGTTCCAATGTGCTCAGTAGGAATATCCTTCAAAAATGATGAATTTTCCCTGTAGATCATCTATATAAAGATTATAAAGTCGTAAAACAATGGAATTTGCCAAGTATATGGTGAGTAGCCTCTGGCTATTCAACTTAGCCATGGGAAATGGCCCATTTAAAGATTGGAAACATGATGATTTACCCATTAAACATGCTGATTTTCCAGTTCGCTACGTTAAATCACCAGTAAGACTATGAAATCACTATGAAATCACTAAAAATCACTATAAATCATTATCAATCACTATAAATCACTATTAATCACCATTATTAAGCCTTGTTTTAGGTTAGGTACTCCCTCCGGGTGTCCCGGGTGTCTGACTGCCGGCGTTTTTTCTGAGGAACGAGGCGTTCCATTCTGGCACCGTGGGGCTGCGCACCCTGCAGCGGGTGATCTATCCGAACATCACCACTGAGGTGCGAATCTTGCGAATCTTGAGGGGTGTCTATCATTATCTATCTCCAAATGGCATAAATAGAGCATATTCCATATATATATATATTATTATATGTATATCTATATTTGTATATATCTATATCTGTGTATCATGTATGCACATGATAAATCACTACCTCAGTGCCACCTTCGCACTCCAGGTTTGTTTCATGGATCCGCTAGGAGCTCCATGTGGATTCCATGGATTTCCTGAGCTTTTTGGGAAACTGCGCCATCAAACCTGCGAACTTCATCTATCGGTGCCTTGGTGCTTTCGACAGAACGGCTTGATGTTCACCGGAAAAACAAAACCCAACCATTTCACGATGTGATAAACCTTAAACCCTCAACCTCTGATGGTTTCGATTGGGCTTAGCAAATTCATGAAGATTCAGTCTTCTTTGGACTGACGATTATTTTCAGATCAAGCAGATTTGATCCAGTTCCCGAGAGTATGGACCATGCCTCAAAAGAAACCAGAGAAACTATGGTTTCCAAGATAACATCAAACCATTCCATAGAATTGGTGTTTCTATTCTTGTTGGTTCAATCTCCAGTGTTTTTGAGGTGGTCAAATGTCCTATTTGTTGGTTGAATCCCCTTGCTGAACTGCCGATTTTGCCCAGGAATGTGATCCGAACGGTGTGCCTCTTGTTGTCGCATCACGAGATGGGACCCAGGCCTGTTGAACCGTGGAACCCCAATCTGTAGCTCTGATCCGAGATGACATGATATGACTGTTGACCCACAGAAGACTCCAGCAACTGGGCTTCATTTTTTGGCAGATTTTAAGAGCTTCAAATTCCACATATTACATATTCAATAAATTTACATGTGTCTTGCATTTTCCCTGGCGGTCCCTATTGGTATCCATTTGTTTCCACCTTCGCCCCAGCCTTTGCACATTCCTCCTGCGCAGGGTTCAGCAAGCCTTGGAGGCCAGTAATGTGGTTCCAACGTGTTTGTTTGCCATGAAGGACCGCTGTGGGCAGTGGATGGCTGTGGGGTGACCTAGGTGACCTGTGCTGATGTGGGCAGGACTGCGAAGACACCTACGTCCAGGTTTATGGCTTCTTGCTGGTGGCCAATTTCAGCCGAGACAAGTCCCTGCTGTACAACTTTCTGAACGAGTCCCAAGTCATCAATGTGCCTTGTTGCGATTTTCGATCGGTCTATCGAGGGTTTTGATGAGGTCATCATGGAGGGTTGAAAGTCGGGGTTACACATTGTAGCTGCACTGTATCAGAAAGGAGCTGATGTTGGAACCGGGCGTGGATCACGGAACCCGATGGACTTTTATTTTTTCCGAGTGAACAGTCTATCTACGTTGATGCAGCCTAAGTGGTCTCCATCGAAACACTTTGGATTTGTTCATTTGGGGTCCATTGGGGGTATCTAATCCTATTGGGGGAAATTATGATCCAATAAATCCCCTGTAGGGAATGTAGAATATTTTCCAAGAACATTATTGGATGTTGACATTATGATATGAATATTTGGGATAATCTATATGGGGATATTACAAAACCCAGCTGATGACCCCTAGATATCTCACCGGCTGAGCTGAGCTAGGAACTCCTGACCACCATCCGCCGTTCTGCAGCACATGCAAACGCGGCAGAGGCAGCTGAAAAGCTGAACAGTCCGGCCTGGGAGGAACATGAGAATTACCGGTGACCAAGGGATGTTTTTCTATGTTACTGTGCTTTTGAGATGAATACACACACATATATATATATATTATAATATGTATAATAAATATTATATATTATTATATATAATATGTATATAATATGTATATAATATGTATATAATATGTATATATACACATGTGTTTTTCACATCTTTCAAAAGGAGCCAGTTCTTGATGCAAAAAAAATCCGTGGCCAGGTGGTGCCACCGGTGCGCGACACCTTGTCCAGTGTCACGGGGCCGTGGAGCAGCTCAGCCGTGGCGCGGAATCGTGGCTTGGCGAACAAAAAAATGATGCCAGAGGTGATGAGAACAGCTGAGAAAATCATAGTTAGTTTTCATAGGTGTCAATAGTAAGTAATATTAAGTAACTTCCAAAAAGATAGAAAAGTCAGGTATCACTATTTGAGTAGGATTCTACTTTTCTGTCCTTTTTGGGAGCTACTATAGTTCAAGATCATAGTTCACATATTGATAGCTGCCATCGACCCAAGACTTGGCCCAAAGCTTGCCATCGTTGATGATGATGGTTGTGATGGTGATGATGATGATGATGACGACGACGACGACGACGACGATGACGAAGAAGAAGAAGATGATGATGCTGCTGCTGATGATGATGGTGGTAATGAGCATGAGAATGAGGATGGACATGATGTGACGGAAAAGGTCATCATACCGGTGGGTCTGCAGGTTACATGTTGGCCATGTCCGCCCTGACCAATTTCGCAGAGTGCCTTGGCCGTGTTGGCGTTTGAAACTCTCCATTTCTTCAGTGTCCAAAGGGTGCAGAAATTTCTGATGGATCCAAGGCGCGTGAAAGAGAAGTTCCGGGGTGATGATGGTGAAATCCCTGTGAACCCAGACATGAAGGCGGGCATTGTTTGCTCCAAGACCAGCAGAAACCAATGGCTGAAAGATGAGGGACCCAAGACGTCCTCATTGTTTTTCCATGAAGATGACAAAATTTATGATGATGATTCAATGTTGATGTTGATGACAACTATGATGCTATGGTAAACCCTTAATTTCATGAACCACCAATTGGGGTGAAGGCAATGAAGGCCGGCCGGAGCATGTGTCCCATGTGTCCATCCGGAGAACAGCAGGATGATGGTGGCCTGGTGATCTCGAATCGCATCACCTTGAACAAACTGACATCGACGTGTATGAAAGTGTCATTCTCAGAGCCATGACGCGTGACTGTTTAAAAACGGTCAAAGTGCTAAACAAAAACAGCCCTGTTGATTTGGAACTGCACTTGAGGAAATAGTTCCAGTAATACTAGTAATACGCGTGTATAATACATTAATACATATATATATGGTTATCCATACATATACCATATATATGTATATACTGTATACACATATTGTAAATATATATATATATACATATACATATACATACATTGTATATATATATACATATATTACCAGTTATAGGGGTTATATCCCAACTTCGGTGAAGTCTGTAGCGCTTATAGTTCGGCAGGAGTTGGACACCCTCGGCATGGAACGAAAGCTGGGGGAATTGACGCCCACCGAAGAGTTCGTGGCCATGCTCCGGGTTGCCGGGTCAAAAACGCTATGGGAACAAGGGAAGAACCAAGGGAAGTGTGGTAAACATGGGGTAAATGGGGCAAAAACACAGAGAGACCATGACACATCATGACTCTAATGAAACTCAGGAAACTGTTTGCTTCATGTCTTCTGAAAATCTTGCAAAGGCCAAAACAAACGCACGCATTGATCATGAACGCATGATGATCTATTTACTGTTTTCATTTGTTTCGTGGCATCTTGGTGGAAACAAAAGGTCGTCGTCCCGATGTGGTAGGCTGAGCATCACCAGGAGAATCCCTCATTGACGATGTACACTCCTGATGCTACCTGCTCATGAGGATGTGGTGACTCCAAAACATAGTGATTATGTCACCATGTTCATAGTCCAGAGGCACCACTGGACCATAAACACGGCGACTATCATGATAGGACCGTTATGTGTTTTTGTTGGCCTTTGATACATGGTCCATTTTCATAACGGCGACTGTTTCCGCAATGCGCACAATCCCCACTTTGAGACGTGCGCAGCATGATTCTGGGGACATCAACCCATCGCTGGTTGGTTTGGCTGCTTGGTTCCCCAATGGCCCAGCCATTTCTTCCCAGGTTTTGGTTTGCGCCAACAATTTCATGGCGAAGGTGGAACTGGAAGACCCAGGTCGTGGTGGCGAAGTGAAATTGGAGGCGATGGATGTTCGGAGCCTCAGCGGGGCAGTGAATGTGCCAAAAAAAGTCCCTAGGAGTTGATGCTAGAAAATGGGATTGTACAGTTCTACATGATACTACTTGGGTTCAGGCGCTTCAGTGAAAATTTGTCATGAAAAAGATGTGGGTTTTCAAATTTTTCATCACTGGCATCACAGGGATCAGGCCATATCAGGCCACAAAGTTGGCCCCTCGAAGCTGCGCCCCTGGCGGCCCTGGCCCGTCCTCTTTGGCCTGGCCATGCAGATCTTCGTGAAGACCCTGACAGGTACGACGATCACACTGACAGTGCAGCCAGACACGAAGATCGATCCATCTCTGAATTTCGATCGCTTTACTCCTTCCGGAAATCATGGGATTACACTTGCCAAGATCCTTGGTGAAGCTTCACAAGTGGTTGAGGATGTGGTTTCAGCCGCGGAGAAAATGGTTGAGTTTTGGAAGAGCTCTGAGGGTCTTGCAGTGAAGCAGTATGTGGAGGAGAAGGTCATCAGACATCCCCGCAATTCCAGCGGCTCGCCTGATGGCTTTCATCGCGTGCGCATGGACTCGGATGAATTGGTGGCCTCCGTAGATGAGCTGCTGATCGAAGTCAGCCGATTTTTCATTCTGAAGGCTGTGAATCGCGACACCGCGGCGCCTGCAGCTGCGAAGCCAAAGGCGGTCACCGTCGCCAGTGATAGTGAAACAGGTGATGAAGCTCAACTGTCGCAAAGCCTAGTGGATCACATGGCTAGCGATAGTGAGAGCTGCGATGAAGAAGCAGGATTGTCGCCGAGCTTGGAAGTGGAGGCACAAACTGGTAAGGCTCAGAGTCATGAAGGAATTCAACTATCGCCCAGCTTGAAAGTGGATCAGGAAATGGCCAACGATGCTGGAACATGTGATGAAGAGGCCGCACGGTCGCCGAGCTTGGAAGAGCTTTCGCCCAGCTGGGAAGTGGATCAGGT
>Ga0126342_10010097_pt1 | contig 16891 bp, 14 predicted proteins | sample Cyp1metagenome_FD_92528 | JGI IMG/M metagenome (GOLD analysis project Ga0126342, IMG submission 92528) | Coral microbial communities from Lord Howe Island, Old Settlement Bay, Australia - Cyphastrea 1 metagenome | ecosystem: Host-associated > Invertebrates > Cnidaria > Coral ... | reverse complement strand
ATCCTCGTTGGGACGAACAATGCCGCGACACGATGATGACAGTCCCTCCGCAACTCACCTCTTCCCTTCCTTCTTTCTCCTACCCCGCTAGCTTTCGTCATCCACCCCCGGCCTCAAGTTTGTCATTCCATCCGGATGACTGGTGAGGCAAAGGCTACTAGGCCCTGGCCAAAGAAGTTCCGACTGCGTCACTGACAGCTTCTGACCTTGAAGCTGTGGCCGTCGCACAAAGGCCCTTGGTGACATACCGCTCCTTGAATTTATGGATGATGACATTTTGGACGCGGTTTGGACTCAGACCTTAGAAGAGATAGCTGCTCGCGAGCTCATTGGGCCTATTGACCTTGACCAGGTGCCGTGCGAGTGCCCGCTGAGCAAGCGCTTTGGCATCTGGCAGGCTTTAAAGATCAGATGTGTGGATGACTTCACTCCCATAAATGCCTGTGCTCAGACGTGTGAATCTCCGAAGTCGTACACAGTGGATATCCTTTGGGCGTGAGGATGAGTGGCAGGCAAGTTTTGACTTGAAGCGGGCGTACAGGCAGTGCGCTATACATCCAGACCGCGGGCAATATAGTTTCATTGCAGTTGCCGACCCTGCCACCAAACAGGTGAAGTGCTTCAAGATGAGAGCACTGCCATGTGTGTCATGTCGGCGCATTCATTTTTGAGAATTGCCCACAGCTTGTGGGCCATCCTTGTTTCCATCTTCGAGGTCTTCATATCCAACTACTTTGACTACTTTGTAGCGATCGCAACTGCAAGCGAGACTCAATCTGTAACGGCCGCGGTGACTTCCACATTCAAAATGCTGGGATGGATTTTTGCTGAGACCGGAGACAAAGCTCCACCTTTCTCTGAGGCCGTAACTGCAGTGGACGTGATGGTTGATGTATCATCCCTGCATAAGGGCTTGGTTACAGTTGCCAACACAGAGACAAAGAAGTTGGAGATCGCTGCATCTCTGACACAAGTCCTCGACAGTGGTGTCCTTCTTCGCCATGAATGCCTTGAAGCTGAGAGGGAGATTGCAGTTTGTGGCGGGCCAGATTTTTGGCCGGATAGCAAAAAGATGCTTGGCAATTGTAACGAAGCATGCGTATGGAGAACATGGACCAGAGATTTCATGTGAAGCGCGACAAGCCCTGCAGTTGTTCAGTCAGCTGGTTGCCATGAAGGTCCCGCGAGAGATTTCTGCAAGGACTGGAGCCACCTGGTTTATGTTCACTGAAGCAAACTATGAACCACAGCGTGATAGTGGTGCCGCCGGAGTTGGCGCCGTCATCGTTGATTACCAGGGCAGGCGTTGTAGCTTGATTTCGGTTTTCCTCCCGGACCATTTGCTGACAAAACTCAATGTTACCAACCGGAAGACGATCATTTTTGAGTGTGAACTTTTTGCAATTTTTGTGGCAATGCAGTGCTGGTCAACGAAACTTCAAGATTCACAGGTGGTGGTTTGCATAGACAATGAGGGAGTGAAAGATGCGCTGATAGTTTGTCAGACTTCCATCATCAACGCCACTCCCATACTTTGTGCCATCCTTCAACTTGAATTTGATCTGCGGTGGAACGCATGGTTCAGCCGTGTGCCAACTGAATCGAACATAGCAGATGCCCCTCCCAGGGGTGAAACTCAGCAGTTGATTGACAATGGAATTTTGCAATGCAACATCGACATTGATGGCATGTGGACGAAGTTACTTGTGCTTGCTACGAGGGGAAACTATGACCAGCAACTTGTCTCCCATGTTGAAAAAAAATCCGATGCGAGGGCAGTTGCAGTGAACTTAAAGAAACAATCTGCCAAGAATGTGATCTAAGTGAGTGGAACTGAAGTGAACCTTTGTGAACGACCGAGCAGTTGGTTCAAGGTCGATGTGAGACATTACAATGCAACTATGTGCCATTGCAGTTCATATGTGCATGTTTTTGTTTCTGGTCACTTTTTCACTGGCCCACCCTCGGCCACCCTTTGCCAGTGAAACTGTTGGCCATTCCCAAGCCTGGCTATGACCAGCAACTTGTCTCCCATGCTGAAAAAGGAAATTCCGATGCGAGGGCAGTTGCAGTGAACTTAATTGGTGGAAATCTGCACTGGAATCTGAAACCAGTCCTTGCGTCAGATGTTGCGTTTTTCAGGCAGTAAAAATGGATGAGAACAGAAACCGTTGCAAATAACAGTGTTCAGCACATGTTCAGAACTGATTAATTGTGTGCTTGTTCATTTTTGTTTTGAACATCTGCTGTACTGTATCCTTCAATTTTGGACCCAAATTGAACATTGCATGCGTTTTGGGATTGATCAGTTTTTGTACCCAACCTTTGCTTCATTCATCTCACCCTTGTTTTTGCCCATGAATGCTCAATCCTTTCTTTCGGTCAAGGTCGCAACGCGTGTGACGAATGCTGATTTATCCCGAAAAAACACTGGCAAGCAGCGGCAAATGTTCAGAACTCACTAGTTCATGTCAAAACTGAAGATATTCGTATTTCAAAATTGGTTGGTTGAAAAAAATGCCAACCATTTTCTTTAAATGACCATTTGCTGTAGATGTTTTCAGAAAAAAAAAACCAAGGGGAAATGATTGGTGAATTGCCGTGGTATGGCTCATAAAAATCGTTTGAAGGTTTTATAAAAGAAACCTCCAATTTGCGGGTTGCTCTCAACAACCCAAATACACGTGAGATAAATTTGGCACCCGCCTGGCTGGGAATTTACAAGTGGAGATGCAGCTGTGAAAATGTTTAGGTGTGATTCGTTGATCCCTTTTAACATTGTGTTTGACTGTATAAACAATACATTTCCATGGCCTTTTTACCGCAATCACCTGTGGTGGGTCAGGGTAGTACTTTTTGGTTCAAGGTTCTTTGGTACATTTGGTGAATCATATTGTGGCGAGAAAGGACTCGGGATGCCTGGGACAACGGGGACAATTTTACAGCGGAATTTGCGGAAACCAAATGGTTTTGCAATGATGCCAAGTAAAACGTTCACCGCGGTAAAAGTAGTCACCAAAATACAATTTCTCTTTGGGCCAAGTGCTTACATTGCTCAGCTGGGTCTTTTCATGTTTTGATTTTGAATTTGTTGCCCAGAGCAACGGCACAACTTTGACTTTGAGTTCTTTGTTCAACTGCTTGACAGGACAATATGGCAATGACACAGCAACCTCCGAATTTGGCGAGGTGCGAGTTGAAACATTAGCATCTATACCACTATGCATTTTCATGTGCAACAACATCAACGTATCGCTACTACATCACAATTTCAGAATGCAGAAACGTTGTTCATGGATGATATTTGTGATGTCATTGTACCTTGAAATGCTGTGTGAAAACAGCCAAGGACAGCCGTACCAAACCTTGATATTGTGGTTTGGCAGGTCCCGCTACAATGCGGCGTTCCAGTCTTCTATCTTTGAACCACCCACAGAGCAGATACAAAGCACCTTTGTCCCAGCAGGTGCAAAATGCTGGAAAGTGTTTTTCGTGATGGGGTCAGGACATTGAAGTCAGTTGAGGTCAATGTACAAACAAGTAAAAAATAAATCTGCCAACACATCAATTGTTGTTGTTTCATCGAAATTTCCCAACACTGTTCCTATTCAACAGGAGAAAAAGGTTGTTAAGATCTATTTGGGAATTCAATCATCATTGATTTAACTGATTGATCCATTGATTTTTCAGACAATGATTGAACCTATTTGTGCACAATCAAACAAGACATTAAAAGACGTGCAAACGTTTTTGCGAGGCAAACGGATGGATCAGACAACTGCCGAAATTTTCGGTAGCTACGATGAGAAGGAGGGACTGGCGGGAAGGAACAGAAAAATTATACCAATATATGTGATTACAAGTTTGCAACTGTATGCCTCGCTGTTCTCAAGGCTCTGATGATAGAGTTGCAGTCCCTAGTTGGTATCCTTGTGCAAGGACTTCGCACCAACCTCTTTGGCTTGGCTTGCCCATTTTATTGCCAAGGACCTTCACTTGGACTTGCCATCTCTTCTTTTCTCCTTGGCTTTCTTCTGGCCCTGGCTTTGGTCGCTTGGATTTTGATTCGGTTTGACTTTGTCCCAATCACTCCTTCCTCCTACCCTAGCCAGTCGCCATCATCGGCCAACCCTGCCCCTCCTTTGGGAAGAGCTCGTGCAGCCCTTCAGGGTTACTTGCATGCAAAGCCAGCACGACGGGTCAATTGAGTTGTCTCTTGAAGTGGCCGGCCTCAAGGTCACTATATCTGGACCATCTGCACTGGCTGCTGAGTTTGTTTGCTTTGTTTCTGATTTCCGCCCTGCCAGACCAGCATCTCCTACGTCCTCAATTGGTTCCTTCACCAGAGTTTCTGTTGTTTCAGCTCCTGATTCTCGGAGCGCTGCTCAGGTGCCTGTTCGTGAGACTCGTGATCAGATTGCTGCCTCTTTTGCACCTTGCCCTCCAGTTCTCAGAGCTTTGGGTAGCAGGTTGCAGGGAACAGACAAGTCCTGCTTGCAGAGGATCGACAGAGCGTGGAAGGCAGGTCAGTGGGCGAAAGCAGTCCTTGAGGAGCGGGTGCATTCCCCGAATCGCACGCCACCTTTGGATTTGCGTAGCCGCTACTACGCTGTGGCCAGGTGTGTCGGGTTGGACAGCCCCACCATCTACAAGAGCTCTGCATCTTACTGGCGTCAGTTGGGGACCTTGGAAGGAAGCTCATCGATTTCCCAGTCATTCCCAAGCGAGACAGAGGCTTTGGTCTACCTGCAGGCAGCAGGCTTCAGTGAGCAGGAGATTCAGGTTTTGCCCTGATCTGAGGAGCAATGTCAGATTTGGAGGAAGATGTTGGGGGTCGGCTGACCCTAGAAGGCTTGGTGACAGTGAGCGAGGATATGGAGCCCTATGTTCTGGAGTGGCCAGACCTGGGAACGTTGGATGGATTTGTAGAGGCCAATGTCTTGGTGGTGTTGAAACGCCAAGCAGGCATTCTGCTGGCGTTGCCCAAGGATTTCTTGCCAGAAAGTCTTCTTGCCAGAGCAAACAGAGGCGAGGATGCAGGTTGCATAGGAGCTTCTACGGTCCTCACCGTTCCCGGAGTTTTGGTGGAGGATGGCAGACAATCTCCTATAGGGTCTTCTATGGAAGTTTTGGTGGTGGACATGGCAGCGGAGATAGTGAATCAGATGCACTCCCGTGCAGAGCCAGAGTCCATTGCTTTCAGCTTCGATCCAGAGAACCCTTATGCTATTCCCTCTCCTTCTCATCTCTGTCAAGCAGCTGTAAGTTGGATAGAAGAAGCAGGTGCCGATTCAGGCCTGGCATTTTACTCCGCAGGGAGTGCCGAGCTATTGGAGGAGGAGGATCCGGGGGTGGAAACTCCAAAGTCGAGCATCCCAGGTCCGAAGCCGAGAAGAGCAAAGCCCGCTTCTACTTCCAGAGGAGAAAAACCCAAAAAGCCGACATTGGCAACCTTGGCTGCCTCCCTGGACAAGCTGGTGGAGATCGTGCCCAGCCTCTCCTCACAGATTCAGACTCTTTCAGAGAGGCAGGGGCAATTGGAGGGCAGGATGACATCTGTGGCAAAGGCTTCGACTTTTGGACTTTCACAGCCTTTAGCTCAGTCAGTTGCGAGCCAATCTCTTCCTGCCGGAGCTATGGCGAAGATGATCGCCACCCCTCCTCCCAGGACACGACAAGTTGCTTCTGCGGGGATCCTCCAGGATGCGATGTTTTCTCAACCCCAAGAGTTGTTATCCTTGGAGGAAGAGAAGGGCAGCCAGCCTACCTTGGCGGGGGACAACCTGGCGAAGGCGGTATACGCCCAATCACAGGCATTGACAGCTTTGGTGGGCCAGATTGCCAGCAGCAGCGGAGACCCTATGATGGACCTAGCAGGATCGGGGGGAGCTTCAGCAAGCACCAGGGGCTCTACAGGTCGGGCAAAGTTGCAGGCCGAGTTAGCATCTCACTCTGGGAGCTTTTATCTTTCAGTGTTGAGAGCCATGCCCCGGAGGATGCAACCAACTTCATCTACAGCGGGAACACCCCTGGAATTGCTTCAGAGGGGAATTTGTGGAACCCTTTACATGGAACGGTTCGGGGGCTTCGGACGCCACCGGGATTTGGGTTTGATTTTGTACCAATTGATGGGCATACTGGACTTCTTGCAAGCAGAGAATCTTGGAGCTGCGAGGGACGCCACAGCTCTTCTGGCAGTGGCGATCGATCAGGCGGTGTTGGATGGAGGAAAGTTCGACCTAGCTTCTCTCCTCACGCTTCAAGAGGAGCCGCCTGCAACGATCTATGTGAATCGCCAGCAGTCTGCGCTGGCGAGGGCGAGGGCTTTCTCGCCCCTCGCCGATCAGCGCTGGGTCACAGTGGCCCTGGCGTTCCTCAAAGAGTTGGATGTGATCACGAGCAAGAGGCTGGAGCTCACAACAGCAGGGGCGCCCCAAAGAAACGCAACTGGAGGAGGAGATCCGAACCCAAAGGCAAAGGCATCCGCAAAGAAGAAGGGAAAAGGCGGGGGAAAGCAAGGTGGCCACCAGCAGGGGGCTCAGCAGGAGGGAGAGGACGAATAGCCTCCCCTTGTGTAGACTTCGCATCAGCAGCCACAGAATTTGCCAAGGGAGGGCTGGAGCCAAACCTCCTGAGGGATACTATGACTTTTGAGACTTGGGCTATGTGCCTGCCCAGGTGGATCATGAAGAGCCGAACAGATTTTGCATGGCACCTTCGTAGATCCTTTGCATGTGATTTTTCTACGCCACAAACTTCAGCTTTGTCTACCACGGCATTCCCTCTCCCACTTTCTGGTTTGTCACGAAGTTTGAGAGGTGGAGCAAATTTGTCGAGGAGGAGGTTTTTGAGACTTTGTCGCTCACGGGTGCTGCATGTTACAGTCTTTGCTCTGAACGTGTTGTATTTGGGGCGTTTCCCTACCTTGGATGAATTGAGCAGGAGACCTACGGCTCTGCAGTCTGCCGTTGTTTCCAGACTTAGGTCTCTCATTGCTGTGTGTGGGTCTTCCCAGGAGCCGTTTGCAATTGCTCCTGGAAGATCCGGACCCCAATTAGGTGCAGATTTGTTGCAGTTGGAGAATTTCATGGGTGGCTGTGAAGAACTGAGAGGCAACTACTTCGACGGTGTTTTGCCTTTCAAAGATGACCCTGATCTTCTCCCAAAAGATGAGTATCCGCAGCTTGTCCCTTACAGAACTCTGGATGCCTCTCGCTTGCGTTTGGTTGGTAGAGGGCTTTGGCAGATGGAAGATTTCATTGATAGCTCCCTTTGGCTTCCCTTTGTTGAGCTGGCAATTCTGCAGCACGGTTTGCCAATTGATGCATCGTGTGGCCCAAACTTTTCCTACGAGTCGCGTGAGGAGTGTTTGAAGCTGGCAAAGCTTTGAGATAGAAATGGACTTTTGGAGCTTTTTGAGGAACCTGAGAAGGATGGCAGATTTAGCAGGGTTTTCAATTGCTACAAATCCGAGTCCATTGATCGTCAAATTGGGGATCGGAGGCACATGAACATGTCGGAGAGGTCATATGATGGGCCTTCATGTTACCTTCCTCCAGGAGCTTTGCTTTGCCAGATGTCAGTTGCGCGATTTAGAGAGAAGCTGGTTGCCTCAGTGACAGACAGGAGAGACTTCTACCATCAGGCAAAGGTGACTTCAGAGCGTGCACATACCAATCTTCTTCCCTTTTGTTTTGCAGCTGATGAACTCTCTGGCACCAATGCGTATTTGGAGTTTTCACAGAAGGTCTTGAAAAGGCAGAAGGGTTGCCGTGAAGAAGAGGGAGACAAGCTTGGATTCGTGGCCCCGCATGGGAAGTCAGTGGCGGAGCCCCCTGGCCTATTTGCAGGGTTCCGATCTCTGTTTCAAGGGGATCACCTTGGAGTCGAGTTTGCACTTGCAGCACACCAGAGCTTACTGGAGGGCGCAGAGCTTTTGAGAGATGGTGAGCAGGTCAGAGGGCATTGCATGTTTCCAACTGGGCCGATTTATTCAGGCTTGATCATTGATGATTTCTTTTTGATTGGGCGAGAAGCAGTCAAGCAGCAAAATTTGAATTCAGAGGCGGCTAGGGCCCTTTCAAGAGCCCGTGAGGTCTATCGCAGAGAAGGCCTCCTTGGATCAGATGAGAAGGACATCGTTGCATCTGATCGTTTCAAGGCTGCAGGAGCTGAGGTTATTTCAGATAGACAAGCAGTCTCTCTTGGCTACGTGACTGTGGGTGCCCCGGTGTCAAAGCGCCTTGCTCTCAGTGCGTTGTCTTTGCGTGTTGCAGCTTTGCCAGGCATCTCCACTCAACTGATTGCGAGATTGTCAGGGAATTGGAACTCAGTGCTCATGTTTCGCAGATGTCTCAGTTCAATTGTGGATGATTTGTTTGCAGCAGGTAGTAGGGCTGAGGAGTCGGGAGTGAGGGAGGTTTTCCCGCTCTCACGAAAGATTGCGAGAGAGCTAGTCCTGCTTTCGTCCCTGGCCCCTCTTATGGTTTCAAATGCAGCAACACAGTATTCAGGGACGGTGCTTGCCTCAGACGCTTCTTTGGCAAAGGGAGCCGTCGTAAAGGCGGAAATTGATCCAGCTCTCACAGAGGTTCTTTGGTTGGATACTGACAAGAAGGGATCGAGTGTCGCTTTGGACAATGGTTTCAGACAGTGCTTACGGCACCTGGGGGAGGAGCCACTTCTAGAGGAAGGTGCACCTGAGGAACTTGTCCGACCGAAAGCCTCTCCTTTGCTATACTTTGACTTTGTTGAGATTTGCGGAGGAGTTGGAGCCGTATCCAAAGCAGCAGCGGATCTTGGACTTTCTGTTGCCCCGCCTCTTGATTTGTCATTTTCCCGACACTACGATTTGGGTTGCTTGAGGATGTTTGAGTGGGTGATCATGATGGTTGCAGAAGGTCGGTTCAGATCATTCCTCATATCTCCACCTTGCACTACCTTTTCTCCGGCTGCCTACCCAAGTCTTAGAAGCTATGCTCTTCCCTATGGGTATGACCGGCTCCATCCCAGGGTGATCCATGGAAATTGCTTGGCTTTCAGATCCCTCGTGTTGTTGAGGGTCGGAAGGAGGCATAGACGGCCTTGTGGAGCGGAACAGCCGAGACGTTCGAAGATGAGGTGGCTTCGGGAGTGGAAGTCGCTCGTTGCGTCAGGCAAATTCGAGGAGGCCATCATAGCTGCCTGCAATTTTGGATCACCTCATCAAAAGGAGTTTTGCTTCTTGGTCTATTTGCTCTCCAAGGATGCTCTTCAGCGAAAGTGCACGCGAGACCATTCCCATGTTAGAATTCAAGGGGCCTTCACGAAGAAGTCGGCTGCCTACACAAAGGAGCTAGGAGTTCACCTGGCTTTGGAATTCAAGAATGCACTGAGACGTCAGGCCATTTTGGCCGATCATGAGTTTTTGGTTGACGGACTTGAGTCCGTCATAGTGAATGATGTTGCACAAACGAGCAAGTGGAGAGAGGTCTCAGCTTGGAGTTGGAAGAAGCCTCGGCACATCAATGTATTGGAGGTCTCCTCGGCAGTCTCTGGCATGTCAAAGGAGGCTACCCTTACACCTCTCTCTCGTTTCCTCTCCTTGGTTGATTCTTCGGTGGCTAGAGGGTCCTTATCAAAGGGAAGGTCAACCTCCAGACTTCTCCAGCCTTTGCTCAAAAGATCCGCAGTGACTCAGATTGGCTTTGACCTCTATCCTGTTTTTCCCTTCTGCCCGACCAGGTTGAACGTTGCCGATGACCCAACAAGGGATGTTGAAATCAGGTTGCCTACCAGGCACTCAATCAGAGAGCTGGCCAGTTTGGACTTGAGGGCTCTCCACCGCTCTGGACTTAGGCGGTTTGCGGCAAATTGGCTCAGGTTGGTTATTCTCGTTATCCAATTTGGGAACGCTGAGAGTTTGAAGCCTGTTTGGAATTTGGCAGGAATTTGCGCAGTCACCACGTTTGATTTCATCCATAGTCTCCTTGCTGCTTTGCTGTCTGGACTTTGGATTTTATCCTGGATTTGTCTGCTTGCTCATTTCCTTATCAGGGCAAAGCCTTGTCGTTCCCTTGGATTTTGCCTTCTCTTCAGCGGGGTTTCTTGCACTGGGATCATCATTTGCCTAGGTAGTTGGAATCTTAGTAGGGTAGCAGCCATGGCGCCTGGATCGATTCAGGAGCGGAAGAGAGCTGAACAGAGACACGGTGTTGTTCTCACTGAGGACAGGGTTGCCTTGGATGTCACCAGATCCAGGAGACGAAAGCTGCTGTCTCTTTTCCAGATTTGGCTCTGGAACAATCGAGGTGTTTCTTTGCTCTATTTGTTGAATGAAAAGCCTGCTGATCCTGAAAAGATTTCGAAGTGGTTGGTGGAATATGGCAGGGAGATGTACAAAAGTGGAAAGACCTATAACTCCTATGCTGAGACGGTGAACGCTGTAGCAGGGGCCAGGCCCCAAATCCGGAAGCAGTTGACACAAGCTTGGGACTTTGCTTTCTCTTGGATATCAAATGAGCCTGGAGATCACCATCCTGCGATGCCAGCAGGTATCCTGGTTGCGCTGATGTCTCTGGCCCTTTTCTGGGGATGGCCTCAAGTTGCTGCTGTTTTTGGTTTGGCCTGGGCTGGAGTTTTACGGATCGGAGAGGTTCTCCAGGCTACCAGGAGTGACCTGGTGTTACCCAAAGATGCAATAGCTGGAACTTCTTTTGCATTATTGAAAATCAAGGAGCCGAAGACCAGAGGCAGACATGCGAGACATCAGTCGGCACGCATAGATCCGGTTGATATCATCAAGATCTTGGAGATTGCTTATGAGAGGGCCGAGAAGCAGTCACCGCTCTGGTCTCAATCAGCGGCTACTTTGAGAAAAAGGTTGAAAGATCTTTTGGAAGCTTTGCATCTGCCTACTGAGGCTATCAATGGTGTCAGACCTTTTGATCTGTCCTCTTTTCGACCTGGAGGAGCCTCATGGTTGTTGATGTCCACTGAAAACTCTGATTTGGTGAGACGGAGGGGCAGGTGGTTAAGCAACCGAATTATGGAGATTTACCTCCAAGAAGTGCAATACATCACCTACTTGGAGCGATTGCCACAGTCGTCCAGAAAGATCATTGACGTCTGCACAGCAAGCTTCACCGACGTTTTGCGCCAGGTCTCATTCTTTGCTGACTCTGGCATTCCATGTGAAGCTTGGTTTTTCCTACTACAAGGAAGGCGGGAAATGTGGGGAGATGATGGTGGCAGTTTCAATGCTGCTTTTGGTGCAAACATGCATCGCAGCATCTGAGCGCAGACCGCAGCGTAGAAATGAAGGCGTCCAACTTGATTACAAGTTTGCAACTGTATGCCTCGCTGTTCTCAAGGCTCCCCCCCGGTCTTCGACAGACCCAACCCCTTTGAAGTTTGCCTCCTTGTAGTAGGTGGCAGTTTCAATGCTGCTTTTGGTGCAAACATGCATCGCAGCATCTGAGCACAGACCGCAGCGTAGAAATGAAGGCGTCCAACTTATATATATATATATGGATATGGTGTGTTTTCGTGGAAGATCCTCCTGGAAGGTACTGCAAGGACAATACTTTATCTTCAGTTTGATAACAACTTTTCAATGCAGTCGTCAACACTTGCCGTTAGTTTTGGTCCCAGCTGTTGGCCCCAAACTAGCGAAGTCCCCCTGTATGAGAAAAGACTGCAGCTGCCCGCAAAGAGTCATGCTGTCTTGCAAGTGTTATGCATCAATCTGTAGTTTATTTATTTATAATATATATATATAATATCTGTGTGTGTGTTTGTAGTTCGCCAGCATCTCTCCAGTTTTTTATTGGAGCGAATCAGGGACCTCCAAAGATGAAAAAATGGTTCCATTCTGGTTGGGTCGTCAAATGAGACGCCAAGATGTTAACACAGCAAACGAATTTAGAATGTCAGGATTGTTTTTGGTGAATCTTCGCAGAAGTCCCCACTAAAAAAAGTGGGAACTGGTTGCCGAAGTCTATAGTCCACAGGCCATTTCGATGCTGTTTAGCAACACACGTCTTACCTTGTACAATAGAGAGAGGAGACTGGAGACAATACGAATCCTTTGGAATATCCACTTCCCTACATGGTGCACAACACATTTTTGATGCCAAACTGATCAAAGCTGAAAAAACACGTTTTTTGTTTGGCGATCAAACACAGCGACACAAGCCCCCAAGCGATCTGCATTGTCTCAGCTTGTGTCAGCGTCAGGACTTGCGAGCGATGCCCAAGACCTTCGTCCCTAAGGATTGGACGTAGAGATGTTGCGGTGCGTCCAATGATTTGCAGGTACCCGAAGGTTGTTGCATTTGCAAACTTAATGTTCAATGGAACAATTCAGTAGTACCAGTTGTTTAATTGTCCAATGGAACTACCTCATCTTTGACAATTCAGTCTAGCAGTCTAGCAGATAGCGGTTGGAATGCCCTCGCCAAAACTTTTCCAGGAGGATAACATGTCAGCTCGACAAAGGAAGTACCATTTCCTTTGCGCCTTGAAGTCTGGTGTGATGGGGATGGGGATGGTGGTCACAAGACTCGACTGCAAAGTTCCCCGGTCATCACCATTTTTGTAGCTTCGAGACTTTTCACCTCGCTTGAGGTCACTACACTGCTTGCCAGGATTCATATTTTCCTCAACTCTCAACTCTGGTTGATTTCGAGCAAAAGCAATATAGCTAATATGCATGCATGCAGCCATGCATACATACGTACGTACGTACATACATACATCCATGCATGCATACATACATCCAACCATGAATACATGCATGCATAGATGGATGGATGGATGGATGGATGGATAGACAGACAGATAGATACATAGATAGTCCTTATTAAATAAAACAGGACCAGATGGTCCTTATTCGTGTTGCAGCCCAGCGCTGATCGAGCCCAGCTCAGTGTTCTCAGGTTCCGAGGTCTTGCCAGCGAGTAACTATCCCTTGCCGGTGCCTGAGGCACGCAACGGTATGGCCAGGTATGGCCAGGTATGGCCGTAGTAGGAATGTGATATGCAAATCTGTTTGGCCAATGACAATCTTTCATGCATAAGAGGCTTGTTTCATGACGGTTTCATGTACCAACAAAAAAAAGTTTTTACACAAAGGCCACTGATCCACTATCCAACATTACCCGGTAATTTACAACATAGCTTTTTTGAACATCATCATTTTTTTTTTCCCTCAGCCAGGCAAACCATCTATTTTTCTGCACCATTTTCCCTATTTTTCATGGCTAAAAAATCCTATGTCTTCCTATTTTTGGATCATGTTTACCGTGCATGTTTACGAAATCGCAGGCTCGGGAAGCTCGGAGAGCCTCTGGCTATCCCGAGGCCAACATTCAACCAGTGTGCTGTAACGTCACGCAGCAAATTACAGCAAGTGGACACAGAGGGCAGGTTATGACTACCATCTGGTTATGACTAACAGTTTGCCATGGTTAAAATCCCCATGCTATTTTCATAGGTAAACCATCTATTCTATGGGCCATCTATACCATGGCTATGTTAGTCATAACCAGAGGGTAAATGAAGCAACCGAATGTCCTTTCAATGCCCTCTGGAACAAAGTGTCTTCCATTAATCTCCCGCAAGCGAAGTCTGCTTTCAAAAGAGCTGACTCAGTCCCCACAGGCAATGGAAGACATTTCCCGGCCTTGAAGTGACTCTTTAGCTGGTAGAATGTGGCAGAATTCCGAGAACACCTGGTGGCTGAGATTCATCCAGAACTATAGAGATTGTCACAGCAGACTCTTCCCTTCCCGAAACTTCTTCAGGTCCAGGACGAAGATGAGACTCCCAAAATCGACACAGCCTATGTCCGGCAGATGCAGCTTTCCTCCAACATGTTCGGTCCGAACCCTGGTGGAAAGCTTCCCGAATTTCAATCAGATTGGGAATTTCAACAGATGAGGTCGAAGTGCAGAGGTCAAGCCAGAGGTGGTTCATGATCCCTCAAGGAGGTTGATGCCCAACGGTGCGACTGGGGGCTGGTAGAGATTTTTCACCGGTCAGATTTTTTTAATCTTATGTTTCTTTATGTTTCTTTATGTTCCTTCATGTTTCTTTACTTCAAGCAATTTCATTTCTTGATGTTTCATTCATTTTGCACCGTTCCTCCAATCGATATCGTAGCCATGCCCTGCCTTTAAGCACAGATTTGGAGGGGCAGGTAGCCACTTCAGTTTTTCTGTTGAGGATCAAACAATTTCACCAGGATTGATTTCATGGCGATGTTGGCCCCCCAAGAGCAGCTCCAAACTTTCTGCCTTGGCACGACCCTTTCAAAAACACCCGCAATCCTGGAAGTTTTGACCAAAGAACCTGGAAGGATTTGTGGTGGGTCTTTCGATGTAATTGATCCCTTCGAATTGGGCCAGACTTTGTGTGGCATAGCCACCCGGAGAAACCTTTGTCGCCGCGGATGGTCGCCTGACGCACGCTTCAGGGTGTTTGTTCATGAGCACCTTGAGTCTGTTGCGCACGATCATAGCAGATGGTAGTTGAAGACTGCAATAGGCAATGCTTGACGCCTGCCCTTTTTCGATGTTTTCCAGAAAATTTAGACTGTCAAAAGTGTTTGTTGCTTAAACAACAGTTTTTTTTTTTCAGATGTTGAACATTTTTTTTCTATCATTCCAGTGTTCAACATCGTGATATCAGACCTGGTGTTTTTTCCACTTGCCAGGAAGCAAAGACACATAGTGACCGGGCCTATGAGCAGAAATGCTCACAGGTCTTTGAATATCAATCTCCAGAGGCCCTGATTTTCGGTGTGATGAATTCGGTGTGCCTGGAGATTGGTCACCCTTGTGATTGGTGAACTAGATGAAGAACTAGATGGGCTAATAATATGGCAATTTTATGGTTTTATGGGAATATATATATATAATATATATATATATAATATATGATATATATATATATATATATATTAATATGGTAATATTAATTGGGATACACTTTGTGACATGCAAACTGAGAGGTGCGCAAGATGCACGCGGCGCAGAAGATGCAAGAGAAGAAGGAGGACATTATGACGCGTATCCGCATGTTTCCCTGTCCCTCAGAATGCTCGGTACTAACATTGCTGGATGAAAAAAAATGAAACCTTCAGATACCCTCCAGTTGGTTTCAAATTGTATGTCGGAGTTTCTTCATTTTTCTGCAAATGAAACAGATTTCAGCTCGTGCCGCTTCAATCTGGACGCCGAAACCGGGTCAGCAGGGCACAATTTGACGACAAACTCCTAACATCAAGCATAATTCATCATTCGGTGAACAAGTACTGATGAATTACAGTGCAGATCTACGAAAAATCCTACAAGTGTTCATGCCTGTTGCACTCCAAGCCTTCAAAAGTCGCTTGCCCGCCGTGGCCGTCATCGTGGCTGTTTTCTGTTTTGGCTCCGAGCATTTGGGTCAGCGTGAAACGACTGCTGTACTTGGTTGTGCACCATCGAGACGCGACATGTTGTATCAGTGGGAGCAGTGACTTGACGACGGGAGCTGATCAAACCAATCAAACGCATGAAATTTTGAACCTATTGTAATTGATGGCATGCTTCGTCACGTTTCAGCTTTCTTTCCACAGCCATTGCAGTGGAGAACTGCAACAGTAACAGGCTTCGATTCCCACCGCGGAGTGGAAATGAAATCCATCCTGAGGACTTCTTTTTGCCCCTAAGAAAGAATCCAGCACAGGGTTGGCACCTCGTGATGTTTCCTCTTTCGTGTCGATGTTCCAAAGTCTTGCTTTTGGACTTCCTGAATTGCATTTGCAAATTATTTTTCAGGAGCTTTTAGTGGCAACTTGTTTTGCCACTAAAAACCCTCATAGTTTCTGATTTTCAGTGCTGTGGGCTCCAAAGAACACTGACTGAGGTTTTTTTGGAGCTTCTTGGTCATCGGTCCCTTCCTGATGACCTACTCCTGGCCACTTGGTGACTCACTATCTACGGTAGGGGATCAGTTAACCTCTGGTAAACTAACATAGCTATGGAAAATCACCATTTTTACTATGTAAATCAACATTTTCAAGAGCCATTTTCAAGTTCGCAAACTGTTAGTTTACCAGAGGGTATATCCCATTAAATCCCATTAAATCCCATTAAACCACCATTTTCCTATGGTTTTCCTATATATCTGTTGTTTTTCCTATGGTTTTCCTATGGTTTTACCCAAGGGTAACGATCATTCTGATCTGTGGCCATCCTGTGGCCATCTGCCTTCGTTGCGCCTTGGCAGGTCCTTGAGCTTTTGGGTACGCCTCTGTGCTGGTTTCGTGGCCTTGAGTCAAGCTACCTCCCAGGCGATGTCCGGCACGATATGTTGAAATATGTCGGAGATGTGCAGTGTTTATTTATGTTAATTTATGTTTACCTATATTTATTTATGTTTTTTTTTTTTTAATGCTTATTTATGTTTACTTCTGTTTATTTATGTTTATTCATGTTTACTTCTGTTTATTTATGGTTACTTCTGTTTATTTATGTTTACTTCTGTTTATTTGTGTTTACTTATGTTTATTTATGTGTATTTATGTTTATTTATGTTAATTCATGTTTACCTATATTTATTTATGTTTACTTCTGTTTATTTATGTTTATTTCTGTTTATTTCTGTTTATTTATGTTTATTTATGTTTATTTATGTTTACCTATATTTATTTATGATTTTTTCTCTTTGAAATGTTTATTTATGTTTACTTCTGTTTATTGATGTTTATTTATGTTTATTTATGTTTATTCATGTTTATTTCTGTTTATTCATGTTTACTTCTGTTTATTTATGTTTACTTCTGTTTATTAATGTGTATTTATGTTTATTTCTGTTTATTCATGTTTACTTCTGTTTATTCATGTTTACTTCTGTTTATTTATGT
>Ga0126342_10010096_pt1 | contig 16893 bp, 16 predicted proteins | sample Cyp1metagenome_FD_92528 | JGI IMG/M metagenome (GOLD analysis project Ga0126342, IMG submission 92528) | Coral microbial communities from Lord Howe Island, Old Settlement Bay, Australia - Cyphastrea 1 metagenome | ecosystem: Host-associated > Invertebrates > Cnidaria > Coral ... | reverse complement strand
AGGGCGGGCAAAAAATCGCCGAAGAGACTTAGGCTATGGAATCCTGTTCCTGCCATCATTAATCCGTCTTGGGTTGCAAAGTTGGACCACTGTTTGAAACCAACCGCTGTTGGGGATCTACGTGGGCTTATTTTTTCCCTTTAAGGCATCCTTAGGCCAATTCTGGGAGCCGTTGAAAACTTGGAAGATTGAATGCCATGGAGCGAATAGCCTTTGGTAAACCATCTTTTCCAAGAATGCATCCAAAAACTAGCGTCTACACATGTCTAGACACTCAATGCCAAACTCGTTATATAAGTAAAGTGATGCCAGATATCCTTTGATATTCTCAACGTGGCAACTGAGTGCAACTGACTTCAACTGGTTGAGTGAGTTTTTTGTGAACCTTTGGAGAGTAAATGAAGAAATTCAGCAACCATCCCTGACCCTGTTACAAAAAAAATAGCTCCAAACAGCTCTTTCCTAGCCACTGGATAGGTTATATATAGTCATATCCCATTATATCGCCTTTATCTCCCAGTAACATCACCATTTTGCTTGGTGATATCCCATTTTTTTCGTCCTTTTGCAAGTCTTTTCCTCAAGGTCAACTTTGCCAATCGCTTCTGGACCAACAAAGTCAGTGCGGAACAAGTGGCGAAAAGGTTAGAGCAGGAAGGCCAGGGTGGAACCGTCGATTGGGGCTACCCCGTGTCTGGCCGTTGATGGTTTATTTCATGGAAAATCCGGGATTAAAAAAGCGGATGATGTTTTTGGGGTACCCACATTTGAGGAAACTTCCCAATTTCCTGTTTTGATCTGTTTTGAGGATTTGTGAAACACATCACTTGCAAAAGTACTATTGGAAATCTGTTGGATTGAACACGATTAAACGGATTGAGAATTACGATTGGAGCGTCTTGGATCTTCAGATGATCTTCAACAACCCAGAGACAGTATGTATTCATTGCCTAGATACTGTGGTTTTGCTCGTTTTGATTCGCTGTTCTTTCTACCCAAGGATGGTTGCATATACATAATAAGCAACTGATATTTATGTACAAGCAGAGTCAAGCAAACAGGCACAGTGGACAGGCATTACGTCATTACGTTGCACTACGTGAGGTTGTGTCGCCATCATCGACCTCATCGTCCATTTCATTCCTACATTGCGTTCCATTACATTTCATTCCAATATGCATTGCAGGCAGCTAGCTACTAGATGTTACTAGTACATTCCGCTGCTACCTACCCACCCACCAATACAGCACTACTGCACTACTTTACTACCTGTCTACCGACACGCCTACCTATGCACCTAGATACTGTACCTATATGCGTTCGTACCAAACGCGTTATTCGTCTGTCGGTCCGTATGTCCGTCCGTCTGTCGGCCTCTCCGTCCATCCGTTGATAGATGGATAGATAGTTAGACAGAGAGATGGAGAACCTTGCATTGCTTTGCATTAAGTTGCGTTGGATTGCATTGCGTTTACATTGCGTTGCAGCATATTACATTGCATTGCATACATATGCACGTGCGTACATTGCACGGCAGAGCATTGCATTCCATCACATTGAGTCGCATTGCATTACATCATAGTACATTAGGCAACATGCGCATAATACGTGTACATGACATGAAGACGCACACATAGATACATAGATCATTACATACAGTCGGCTTTTTTTACACCCTCATGATGTTCCGTGCCAGATAACGCACCTGATCCGGAGCCGGAACAAGACGCGCCGGAGAAAGAACCACTGCCTGGAAACCCAGCCTTTGTTTGTTTGATTTTCGCGGGTTTTAGATGGTTTTAGTGGGATTCAGAAGGCTTGCCGATACCTGTGAAGATACTTGGGGGGATCTTGGGAGAATGTAAGCCCAAAGGGGCTATGATACTGAAGGTTTGGCATGGATGTGCTATTTGGATCTACTTGGCACACTGGTAGACTTCTTGGAACTCAGATTTCATGTCAGCACGTTGTACCACACTTCAAATGGCCATTGGCTTCATGAACAAAACCTTCAATTGCCTGGGCTCTAGCGAAACGGATGCGAAACGCTTCCCCAAAGTCAATGATGTTTATCTCAGGTTCCCATAGGTTCCCATAGGTTCCCAAGAGGTGTGATTCTGAAGCCATGGGGGTGGGGACCAAAGATTTGGTCACCAGTGGTAGTCACCGACTCGTTTTTTTTGTGCCGAAAGTGGCGATGTGAACTGAGTTGCCCTCCGGTAATGACTAACATAGCTATTGAACATGGACCATTTATAGTTGATTTACCTATTAAAGATGATGATTTTCCATAGCTATGTTAGTTTACCAGAGGGTATTTGATGTTGTCTGCACACAAAGTGAGTTGACTATGTTGACTTTCGGGGATGCTTCACGCAGGCGACCGAGGTCTCACAACTGTTTTAGATCCAAAGGAGAAACGGCGATCCAAATAGCGTTGTGACCCAACTGTTGGTGTTCTCGATTTACGAACCTCCCATACTTCTGGGGTTTCCGTACATGGGGGATCGTCAAAATGGATGTTTTTTTTGAGGGAAAATCCGATCAAATTGGATGATTTAGGGGTATCCCCACTTAAGGAAACCTCCATATTCAGCTGCAGTTCTAGTGGAATTTGCCCGTCAATATCCCATGAGAACTGCAGCTCCGTGCGTCGCAGGACTGGTGGCGGAAAGATCGGGAGCCCTGGGTTTTATCGTCTGGCAGGGTGGTGTTGACAGGGACCTGCAACAATTGGAAGGATGGAGCATGGAATTGTATTTACATATACATAAATATAAATATCATATAGACACATGATATAAAATATGATTAAACACATACATGATATATAAGATATTATATATAGATTAATATATAACTATATATATATATATATATATAACTATATATATAACTATATATATATATATATTACATATATATATATTAATCGAAGGAAGTTTAGAAGTCAAACTTCCGACAATATGGACGGATGAAAAGCAGAGATGGGAAGAGTCAGAGAAGAGAAGAGAAGAAGAAAGAAGATCAAAGAAGAGAAAGTCTCAGAAGACAGAAGATCCAGGTGCGCGAAAAGGTAGGAAAGTCGCGAAACTCTGTGTTTTTCCAGTGATTTGTGGCTCCGGAGGGCTGAAAAGTAGGCTCGCTAAAGCAGCGGGTGCGGAGCCAGCTGGCCAGATGAGAGATGAAAAGTTGCACGCCGTTGTGGCGCAAAGCACATTTCCAAGTCAAAACGCACAAAGCACACCATTCTCGGACCACTTTTGGAAGTTGAGATGTCGCAAAAGTGCACGCTGTTCTGGCGCGAAGCACATTTCGAAGTGAAAATGTACAAAGCACGCCATGTTCGGACCACTTGTCGAAGTTGAGATGTCGAAAAAGTGCCCACCGTTGTGGAGCGAAGCACATGTCCAAGTCAAAATGTACAAAGCACACCAGCTCCGGACCACTTTTGGAAGTTGAGATGTCGAAAAAGTGCACGCCGTTGTGGCGCGAAGCACGGTCAAAAGTGAGCAAAACGTGAGGGTTTTGTAGCAGTTTCGACTACAACCACCACAACACTACACTACACTACACTACGCTCCACTACACTACAACTACAACTACAACTACAACTACAACTACGACTACGACTACGACTACGACTACGACTACGACTACGACTATGACTATGACTACGACTACGACTACGACTGCGACTACGACTACGACTACGTACAACTATACAACTACAACTACAACTACAACTACAAGTACAATACATTGCATTACAATTTGTTACACTCCACTACACTCCGCTCCACCCCATTCCACTCCACTCCACTCCACTCCACTCCACTCCACTCCACTCCACCCAACTACACTACACTACACTAAGCACAGCTACAACTACAACTACGCTAAACTACACTAATTACACTACACTCCACTCCACTCCACTTCACTACACTTCACTGAACTACAACTACAATTGCAACTACAACTACCACCGCAACTACCACTACACTACGCTACAGTACAGTACAGTACAGTACAGTACAGTACACGACGCGACACGACACCACACCACACCACGCTACACTACACTACACTACACTAGACTAGACTAGACTACACTACACTACACTAGTTGCATTACACTACGCTACACTACACGACACCACACCACACGACACCACACCACACTACACTACACTACATTGCACCACTCTACACTACAACTACAGCTACAACTACAACTACGCTACTCTACACTACACTGCACTAGACTACTTTATACTACCCTACATGTCATTACGCTACAGCCATTATACCACCACAATTGCAACTGCAACTACACTACACTATTTACACTACACCACAACTACAACTCCACTACACTACAACTACAACTACAGCTGCGCTACACCACACTACATCCTGCAGTTGTGGGTGAGGGGTCCGACCAGGTGACCACTGCAACCATTGTAACCACTCCAAAAAACACAACACCAACCACCTTTCAGTCCATCAGTGGATTCGCTCTGCCATCCGTGATTCACAACAACCAACCTCTGCTAAAGGTTTTCTATTTTTGAAACTTCCGCCACCCCCTTGTCTTGTGCGGCACTACTCGTAACTCATTTGTTATTTGTAGTTGTGGAGGCCATTCCGAGGAGTAAACTGGCCTTCGGGTATCCGTGCTTAGCAGTACCTGATTGCGGACCATGACATGGAGAATTCTTTAAAGCAGAGGGTGTTCCATGCTCTATCCCCACTTTCAAGGCCTTTGAAGGTGCGATGCCAGTGCGTCGAAACTTTGTATCTATCCGAGGGTAAAGAAAACCAAAGACCAGCTTTTTGTTTAAGGACGTTTCAGGCGGTACCAGGAAACAGAAAATTCTGGCATGGTCAAACCTGTCAAGTTTTGCTATACAGCTTTGGTGACAGAAATGGAGGACATATTCATAGCGTATTCGGGACACATGCATTTTTTTTGGCGTATCATGCAACCATATCCAACCATACAGCTTTGTATTGTGGGATCATCATGTACAAAACATGTTGAGTCAGTTTGTTCACTTTCTCCCAGAGAAAAGAGACCCTGCCAGATGCAGATTTTACGATTTCACCACCGAACTCGCCAGGGGTAGCTGATCTTTGGGTGATGTAACCAGCTCAGGAAAAAGAAGAAGTTGTCGCCCATGAAACAACGAATTCAGCTGGGCAGCTCAAGATCTTCAGCAAAGAAAACAGTGAGAAAACCCATTGAGGCATATTGAGGCTCTTCAAGAGGTGAAAGATGTCGGGTGGGGTGTGTGCCCACTAGCAAGGCAAATCGTTGGTGTCATGCACAGCACATTGTTCATGCATTTTGATTGGAATGGCAGATGGTCTGATCTCATGCGAATTGAATAGAATCCATGGGAACTTCGCACGAGTCAAACACATCTAGAAGGTCTTGGCACTGTTCTCTTCACTCAGGACATTGGTACTAGAAAGCGTCGTAGACACCACCTGAGTTTATTCCCTGGGGCCAGGGCCATCTGTGAAATTGAATTCCTAAAAGGCAACGCCTTTTAACTGGTTGTGTTGGCCTAGGAAAAAGCGAGAGAAGATGGCAAACAAGACCTTGGTGGATTCCTTCTTGGAGGCCCTGCGTTCCCACATGTTCCACTCGTTCCAGGGTGTTCGTCGGTTAGTCTTGGTTGGGCGGAGTGAAACATAGGGATATTGCGGACGTTACCGATGTTAATGGGTTTAAAATGGTTTAAGTTGTGGTTTCTTTTCTTTTCTTGGTTGCTTTCAGTGGACAAAGATATGGAACTAAGATACAATGTAAATCAGTTGCTGATATTCAATCCAAACAGATGAGACAGTATGTCAATCATCGGGTCAACGTTAGAATCGCTATAAAATTGCTTTTGGCTGTAGTAGACTGGGATACACTGAGTCATGCCTTTCACTGTGTTCGATTGTGAGAAATGATGGACGTTGGGACGTCTCGTATTTCTTGGACTGTTTCGTTGTGGTGTATTCTCAGCATGCTTTTGAATGCACAGTCCTGACGATCGACTCAGTCGACATCGAATTCATTCCCTTTGCAGACTTGGTTCCCTGTATTGATGGTATTGAGAGAACCACATCCAGGTTTTCAGCAACACACAAACTCTGGAATCACTAGGAGTTTCCCATTCTGAAAGCTGTTGTTATTAACAACAAGCCGTGGGTGGAAAGTGAAGCGAACTTTGTCACGGCAAACGAGAGCAGTGTTCGAGACCATTGGTTGATGATAGGGGTTTCCATAGTCATGGTGGTACCCCCATAGCTGGAGAGTTAAATTTCATGGAAACTCCCCCATTGAAATGGATGATGATTTGGGGGTACCCCCATGACTCAGGAAGCCTCCATATTTTCCTAAGATTTTGGGGATGAATCATGATGAATCACAATGAAAATGGGGAATCTCGGAAAACCAACTCAGGTTGTTCTTTGGTCTTCCTGAGGTGGAAGTCTTCAAGATGTTCCTGCAGAGCTTGGTGTTTCTTGGGCTCCTGGATGGGATGAATGGGATGTGGTTACTACAACTGGCTGTTTTAAGGTATGTAACTTGCTTGGAGTAGAGGCACCCAAGTCCATCATGTTTTCATATGTGTTCATATGTGTTCATATATATAATTATATATATGGAGGTGTCCTGAAATGGGGGTCCCCCAAATGGATGATTTATAATGGACATTCCCACTAAAATGGATGATTTGGGGGTACCCCATGACTTAAGAAACCTCCATATATTGTTCATATGTTTTTCAGCATTTCCCATAACTTCTTAGCACCGTCTTTTGAGAGGAATGGATAGAAATCCGTGAGAATTGCGACCTGCAATCAGCAGCATGCCTGCATTCATTGATAGTTTAGCTGCGCTATGTACATAGACACATGCACAATGATATCATATATTGGATATGTATATGGTTTTTGTTCATTGTCTCTATTATGCTTATGCAAACAAATCTTGTGTATCATTATTCCATATATTTGTTGTCCATGTGTTTCTTCATAGAATCATGATACATTTGCATCTTCTTCCCGGGCTGCCCGGGCTGCCGTTCGTTGTGTCCAGGTTGTTCCTGCTGGCGGGTGGACAGTTCGGTTGGATGCCCGGGCCAATCTGCGCTCTCATGTTGGGAACCTCAGCCCGATGATTCAATGGATGAGGTACCCATGGGTAGCCCTATTTCAGGAACCCATCTGTATATTATGTATATACCCTGATGTATCTATATATACATATATAAGAATGGCTTCTAATGTGTTCTTTTTTTGATTTAGGTTGATCTACAGATATATCTATATATCTGATATAGATATACCTACCTGGAACCCATATTAATATCCGATGTCACTGGTGAGAAAACTGGGATATTTCTGATATTTTAATCTCACTTGCCACTTCGCCTGGGATGTGTTTGGAAAAAGTCGACAGCGGCACGTTTGGTGTGGAATCCTTCAGAACCTTCGATTGATCCAAAGTATCTAAAGGTTGAAATTTTGGGCTTCGCTTTTGAAGGTTATCTTTTTAATAGAAGGACGGACACAAACACACAAGATGACATTTTGCAGATGGTTGTCTATGACAGTGCACACGGTGCACAGCTGGTGACTTCGGTGCCCAAACTTTGGCCCAGGTGCATTTTGGTTTGTGTCTTCACAATGATCTTCATGAACGTGAGCACTTTCCGCAAGGTGCGTGTAAAACGCATAGAAACACACCTTAATGACCCTCTGGTTATTTACCATAGCCATGGAAAATGGCCCATTTATAGATGATTTTCCCATTAAAACCAGATGGTAATCATGATTCCAAGCAGTTTACAAGAGCAAAAAACGGTGCACACGCGTCCGATTCCACGTACGTCTGAGTCCACCGAACACATTCCTTCAGACGTACTAAGTTGCAGTCGATTGACTGGTGCGATTGATGACAGTGTCTGTTTTACCCGAAAAAATGCAGATAATGCAGATCTGGACATGTTTGCATAGTGCCCTAGATTGAGAAAAAACCGATTGCCTGAAGAACTATGCAAAGGCTTCTGCTGGTAAGTTTCCACATAACTTACCATCAGTCCAGATTGGATACCCGGCAATGTATGTACCTTGAAGCTCTTTACAACATAAACGAGACGCTCATCATAATCTAATTGTGGACCTGCTGTGGTACAGAGACTCGCACCCAGTGATTTTGGCCTTCCACTTATCACTCTTTTTTGGTACTTGGTATATCTTGACATTACTTGATCAGTGTTCAAAACCCCTGTTGGTTGATGATTAGGATGATTAGTTCGGGGATTATACTACGTACCCTTTATCTATTGGGGATAATAATACCCTCCAGTAAACGTTTACATAGCTATTGAACATGGCCCAGTCGAAATAGTTGATTTACCCATTGTTTCAATGGTGGATCTTGCCATAGTTCTCTGGATGTTTACCAGGCCGGGTAAATCCCATTAAATCCCATGAAACCACCATAAAACACCATAAAACCACCATAAAACCACCATAAAACCACCATAAAACACCATAAAACCACCATAAAACACCATAAAACCACCATAAAACACAATAAAACCACCATAAAACCACCATAAAACCACCATAAAACCACAATAAAACCACCATAAAACACCATAAAACCACCATAAAACACAATAAAACCACCATAAAACACAATAAAACCACCATAAAACCACCGTAAAACCACCATAAAACCACCATAAAACCACCATAAAACACTATAAAACCACCATAAAACACAATAAAACCACCATAAAACACAATAAAACCACCATAAAACCACCATAAAACACCATAAAACCACCATAAAACACAATAAAACCACCATAAAACCACCGTAAAACCACCATAAAACCACCATAAAACACCATAAAACCACCATAATCTATAATGATCTTCACCAACCGATCTGAAAGAAACAATAACACCCACGCAGATTCAGGAGATGAACAAGCAGATCGATAGCATTTCGCAGTCGGTCACAGAGATGTACCGCATGTACAGGCCATGTTGGCCAAGTGGTCGCTGTTGAGCAGTGCTGAAAAGTTAGTCGCCTCTGGTAATGACTCACAGTGACTAACATAGCTATTGAAAATGGCCCATAGAAATAGTTGATGATAGTTGATTTACCGTTCTTGAAGACGGTGATTTTCCAGTTCGCTTTTTGGATGTTGACCAGAGGGTATTCATAGCGCTTTGTTTTTTGGGGAGCCATTGCAACTGCAGTCTGCAATCTTCAGTAATAAACCATGGCAATCGAAAATCACTCAATTTAGTTCGCTGATTTTCTAAAACTTACATTTAGTTTGTGGATTTCCAAGCTAGCCATGGTTGATTAGCTTTTAAGGTACATTCTGTTGGGTCATCCAAGCACAGCCTTGTTACAAAAGTTACCACTTGCATCAAAATTGTGCACAGCTGGCGGCACTTCTGGTGTCCATTGGCACAGCATGGCACAGCACCCTTGGTATGAAGGTATACTGAAGAAATCTATAGATGACAAGGAATGGTATGGAATGGTATGGAATGGTATGGAATGGTGTGGAATGGTTGACCTCAAGTTATGCCGCCAGCGTCAAGTCGCCAGGGGCTACGAAAATTCCGTCCGCACTTGGCTCGGTGGCGAAAACTTCTTGGGCGTAACGTCCGGGACTTGGTTCCCCTGCATTTTTTTTCTGATGCTATGAATACGTACTATCTATTTTTTGATATCCGGATACCAATTTTCACCTTCATGGACTTCATGCCAATCTTTGCCCATATGGAGGTTTCCTAAAATGGTACCCCAAATCATCCATGTTCACAGGATGTCCAAAATCTTTTTGTCACCCACAAAAAATTCGAGTATCAAATCAGATCAAATCAGTATCCATTGACTCCATCGTCAAATCCATCCTGATAGATCCAAGGTTCATCAACTTTGACGGCGCTCATGCCAGCGACTTGGAGAATGTTGCAGCAACTCGGCGATGGGACTGATGGAACTGATGTTGTGGATGTCCAGGGTTCCAAGTATATAGACAAAAATAGATGACTAATGAATATTAATGATCATTATAAATATAAACCATTATAGATCACATCATTAAGTATACATATATATATACACACTGTATATCACATATAGATAAGGATAAAACTATTACGAACTAGTAAAAATGTATGTATGTTCTCAGTATATGTATACATGTGATATCTATATCCCGAAAAAAAAAAACTATCCCGGCAAGAGACCCCTTAAACAGTGTGCTTAAGGACATTTTTAGGGTAAAGTCTTCTGGGAGGAGAGTTCCAGAAGAGGAGACATGAATCCAGTGGGGTTTTCAGGTGTGGTCACGGAACGGAGCTATGCAGCAAGATCTATGTACCCTCTGGTAAACTAACATAGCTATGGAAAATCACCATTTCTAATGGGAAAACTCACTATAAATGGCCATTTTCAATAGCTATGTTAAATTACCAGAGGGTAAGAGACCTTTTGGCAAGATCTCTGCAACATCTCTCTATGCAATGTCTCTGTACAAGATCTCTATAAGAGGTCTCTTGGCAAGACACAAAAAAAGAGATCTCTCTATTTCAGAAATCAAAAAACAAGATCTCTGTCAGGGACCTCAAAGTAAGGTCTCTGTTCAAGCTCCCTATAAACGATCTCTGAGCAAGATCGCTGCTCTCTTCACCAGGTCTCTGTACAAAATCTCCATCAGAGGCCTCCTGACAAGGTCTCTGTACAAGATCCCTATAAGAGCTCTCTCTGCCCAGATCTCTTTAAAGAGGTCTCTTGGCAAGACCTCTGGACAAGATATCTATAAGATTCTATAAGAGATATCTCGGCAAGATCTCTTTATGAGATCTCTGTACAAGCTCTCTATAAAAGCTTTCTTGGCAAGATTTATGTAAGAGACCGCTTGGCAAGATCTCTGTAAGGGATCTCTTAGCAAGATCTCTTAACAAGATATCCATAAGAGGTCTCTTAGCAAGATCTCTGTATAAGCTCCCTCTAAGAGGTCCTTTGGCAAGATTCTGTATGAGATGTCTCGTTTTGTGCGAGCCTGCGCGGTCGAAATGCACATGAACATTTCACTAAGAGCAATTTTGTGTGGAAATTTACATGAAAAGTGCCGGACGCTAATCCCGCGACACCCGTTTGTGCGAGCCTGCATTATCGAAAATGCACATGGACTTTTCACAAGAGCTATTTTGTTTCGAAATTTACAGGAAAAATGGCTGCGGACACCTCCGGGGACATCGTTTTGTGCGAGCCTGCGCAGTCGGAATGCACATGGACATGTCACAAGAGGCATTTTGTGGGGAAATTTACAGGGAAAATGCCGCTCGCGTTGCCCACGGCTATCGTTTTGTGCGAGCCTCCGCAGTCGAAATGCACATGGACATGTCACAAGAGGCATTTTGTGCGGCTCGCGTTGCCCACGGCTATCGTTTTGTGCGAGCCTGCGCAGTCGAAATGCACATGGACATGTCACAAGAGGCATTTTGTGCGGCTCGCGTCGCCCACGGCTATCGTTTTGTGCGAGCCTGCGCAGTCGAAATGCACATGGACATCTCACAGGAGCCATTCTGTATGGAAATTTACAGGGAATTGGCCGGACACGGATGATGCCAACCTCGATTGAACACCGGGCCTTAACTGTTACCGTGAGAACCCCTCAGTGTGGGCACACTAATTGGGGAAAAAAATGGAATCCCGCCGACGCTGCCAGGATGTGAACTTTGTGGTGCTTGAACTGGGATTGCGCCTCACAGTGCGGCCCCTGGTGTTCATCACATCCAGTTAAAGAGCTGGATGTAAAGCTGGGACTGGATGGATGATAATGAATTGAATGTTCATGTATGCAAATGATGTAAATGCTCATTTATGAATGAACGTACCATGGATGTACATGAATGTTCATCACCCCGATTTTTTGATAAAAACTAGTTTGAAGGCGTTTGAAAGTATGGTTTCTTTATGGCATCAAATTGTAGCCGATTGGGATGCGTGAGGTGTACTCTCGGTCCAGTCTCGAATCCAGAGTGTCCTATATGATATGATGCATATTAATTTGTATGGCTAGTCCATAGGTCATTCAATTCGATTGTGTTTGCAGTACTCAGTACTCCCAGATGTAGTCACTTGTAGTAAGATACTATTGAAGTCATGTTGACAGACTATGCAATCAAAGGCATTCTGCAGGAGGTGGCCATGAAACATTTGGTGTCAACATTGCCCACCTTGTTGCCCAACATGTTGCCCAACATGTTGCAACTGTTATGACTTGTGTACACCCAGCGAAACAACAACGGAACAACCAGACGTTGATTGTTTGTGCATTTGGATCGTTTCATGCTCTGCCTCTAGTTAGGCTCCTATCATACCTTGCTTGATGTTGCTTGTTGCTGGATCCGGTGTGATGTTTTTGATGACTTATCCTCCTGTAATCAAACATGGCAATGGAACATCCACTATTGATGGATGATTTGACCATTAAAACGAAGGCTTTTGGGTGGATTTTCCATTATCACCTTCGATTACCAGAGGTAAATTTACCACGTGTCACAGCTTTGTGGCCTGAGGGAAAATCCGTGGTGGACGATTTGTTGCACGGGAACCAAGTGTGACCCAAACAGAATGGCTGTTGCCCTGTGGGCCTATGGTAGTGAAGAATCCCTACATCACAAACGGTTGAAACTGGGGCACCACGGCATTCCATGGCTCTTTCTGGAGGGAACTGGCTTCCAGAAGACCATTTCTTTTTTCGATGGGCTCATGTTGGCTGATCCTGTTTTTTGCGCTGTCAATATCATGTGTTGGAGTCCAGATGTCAATGATGTCTTTTCGGATCTGGGTCCTGGTGCTGAAAGGAAACACTGCCAACGGTTCAACCGTGTCAGGCCGCAGGACGAGAAACTCAAACAACAACTCTTGAAGTACACAGCGTGCCACCGGGGCCATGGCTTGAGATGGACATTGGGACATGCTTCCTGTGGTTACCCTCTGGTATTTTAACGTAGCTATTGAAAATGACCATTTATAGTGGATTTTCCCATTAAAAATGGTGATTTTCCATAGTTACGTTAGTTTACCAGAGGGTAGCAAAGTGAACAGACCCCCAAAAATTTCCATCGGCCATGCGTTTGATGATTTAATCATATGAAATCATATGAATTTGATCATTATTAACCAACCATATCATAAATATCATTTGATTAATATTTGGGATCATCATCATATCAAACCATATCATCATTTGATCATAAAACCAACTAATCATATCATTTATTGATGATTAATATGTTTTGATGATTAATCTCTATCATATCAAGAATCATATCCTTGAATCTTCCAGCCGTGCCGATCAGATCCAGCTCAGTTGGGCAAATATAACAGTTTGGGATTTGTCTGATGGGGTATGCCCCCCCAACATGGTCATTTTATTGGACACAAATATACCAATAAATTTAAGGGTACCTTAAAATTTCAGATCAACCCAGGATTCAAGTTAAATTGATTCAAAGATGAGCAAAGATATGCCTGTCAAAACAGGATGGACAGATGGCTTAGGGGTAGGGATGATGCATGAAGTTAATGAAGAAGAGGGATGAACTGGGATGAACAGCCGGGGAATTGGCAAAGACTTGCGCAGATCATTCAGCACAGCGGAACATTATGGGTTCCATTCATTGGCCAAAAGAATATTAGTGGTTTGTCAATGGGATACTCATGGATGCCCCCAAAGTCGGATGAAAATCATCGTTTTCCCATGAAACGGCCGTTTCGGGTCTACCGCGGTCTACGAAAAAACCATCAGGCCACAGCCCCGCTGCGTCTCAACTTTGGCTTTAACTCCTGCAGCAAGACATCAGAAATTAGATTCAACTACTTGAGCCAGAATACTCCTCTTGATTGATTCGAAAAAGGGGGGTTCAACTACCTGGATTTGGGGATTGTTACGGCAAGTTGCGAAACTCGTTGGAATTTGCTCATCAAACATACCCTCTGGTAATTTAACATAGCTATTGAAAATGGTGATTTATAGTGGATTTTCCCATTGAAAATGGTGATTTTCCATAGCTATGTTAGTTTACCAGAGGGTACTGCATTTGCAAATTCCAAGGTAGATACGTTCCCAGGTCGCGGAGATTCCCGGAGTGATGAAGTCACAGCATGTCACAGCGGCCAAAGGTCGTAGCAATTCGTTTGTGTCTAATACTTTGAGGAGCTCACAGAATTTTTCTCTCTCTGTCTACAATGTGTAATTTAGTAATTGATATATATATATATATAATGTATTATGTAGACACATGTAGACACATTTGCCTTGATTGGGAAGCTTCATGAGTGGTGGGTGATTTCTAGGTGAATTGTAGATATTCAATCATCGGGTGGCAGAGTATTAAGTCAGAGTTGTTCCCATAAATACTCTCCGGCAATTTCACAGTTTGCGATGGAACATGGCCCACTTATAGAAGATCCAGCAAAAAAAGTGTAACAGTTACCACTTTTCATAGCTATGTTCAGAATCACCTTCCCAGCACTAAAAAACAGCCGGTCATGCCGCCTCCTCCACCGTTGAGCCTACCGAAATCTGCCCCTGCGCCAGTCCATGACCTAGGGCCTGAGAGAACCTGCGCAGTGGACCAATTTGATTCCTGAAACCTGCATAAATGCAATGTTCTGCATCTTTATTTTGCTGGGCTTTTTTTCCCGTTTGTTCCACTCAAAGCATTGTTCTGCAGATCTGCGGTGTTTGGTATTTTTGAATGTGTTGCTGCCACGTTGAAATTGCCATGTGCCTTCTGGTTTATTAGGAGTGTTGAAAAGAGAGACTTTCACACGCAGCCAGTGACATACGCTGCCTCTCAACTAGCTATTGCCAGCGCAACTTTCCATTTTTTTGTGTCTGATTGCATTTTGAATCTTCATTTACAGAGGGACATTTGTTGAAAAATGCGATTTGTTCCTCCAACCACTGCAGATCAAACATCTTAGCTTTGCGAAAGACGACTGAATTCCATTGCGCCTGGCCAAACTACAGTGAAATCATGTGAAATCACAGCTCCGAAAGGAACTTCCAGATGGCCAAATACATGGATGAATTACATATAATTTATACATTTAGGGTTTGTTTGAAGATAGGGTACCACTGTACCACCTTAGGGTAGCACCTTAAATTTGATCGTTAATCGTATTTGGGATATATCCCCCACTCAGGTCAAGGCTGGTGGTGCAGGCGCTGCCATGGTGGTAAAGATGTAAACACCCAGTTTTCAGAGGGATTCTGATGCCTACCATAGGCTTTCGCAGCCATGTTTTTTTTCGTTCTTTGGGGGTCCAGGGTGATATAATATATATATAGAGTCCTACATGGTGATAGAATTGATGTTAAACATGTTTTTTTGTGATGATGATTGGGGGTCATAATCCCAAATCTACTAGGCATGATCAGAATCCAGCTGGGAATCACAAGTGACGAAGCGTTATTCGGGAGACTTTTTGGAGATTCTCCAGAAGGCTCTTTTCGCGTTGTTCACTTAGGCCTTAGACTGAACTGGACTGAGTCATACTGAGTCTTTGAGTTGGAGATCACACTTTTGAAATCTGAGTCTTAAACATTCTATAGTTATAATGGATACTAGTTATTATAGTCAAAACCACATTAGCATTGTTTTGGTGCAATGCTCCCTCTCTCTCTCTCTCCAGGCTACGGTTCTGGAGCTCCTGGAGCCCCGGCGGCTCCAAGTACCTTGCTCCAGTCTCAGAGATGGAGCGGCTGGAATTTATATCAACCCCTAAAGATAGAAGAGTATAACAGTATAATACAGTAGATTATAATAGTATTATAATAGATTATAATAGATTATACTAGTATATAATAGTATAATGTACCATTAAGATCCTTTTTTTGTGCAAATCTATCATTGGTTTGAAGATGATATATTCATATATAATCCGATGGAACAGATTGAATATTTACCAGGGGGGTTCACTTCCATTCAGCAATGACGGTCAGTGCCGCTCACTCCCAGGCCCAGTCGACCAGCACCTGCAGCACCAAAAAAGGTGCCGGGTGCTCCTTCTGTGTCTCGGTCAACAGGGAGGTATTTGATGTTGGGAGGGGGATGGGATTGCGATACTAAACAAAACCTACGAAAAGGAAACATACAAGTGAGTATGAATCATGATAATTTCGTAGCATCTCATAGCAAGAAGAGTGAGCAAGCATAAGCAACACATGACTGGTTGGTGGTTTGGAACATGGCTTTTATGACTTTCCATTCAGTTGGGAATGTCATCATCCCAACTGACGAACACTCCATCATTTTTCAGAGGGGTGGCGAAAAACCACCAACCGGATGGTCGACTCGCTAGGAAAAGACCAAAGTTCCGGCACTTTCACATGCGATGGGATGAACATTTACTTGGGAGATAACATCGGATATGTACTAAATGATATTACAATTGATATACCGTCATATCAACTTGTATTATACATATATATATAGATATACACATAAGATTCCGAAAGTGTCACTGAAAGGTGGCATGGCGGGTTGGTGGGATGGCGAGTTTGAAAACGACCGCCAGCGCGGAGGCCTTGCCCAAAGCGGAGGCAAAAGGCGAAAATGCTGCCGGGACTGATGTAAGCTGCAAAGCCTACGTTTGACCGTGCTGGAAGTCATCTGAAGTTCAGAGGGGGTGGGGGATGTGATCCCTTATGAAGAGAAGTGGAAGCTAATAAACCGTTGAGCATATTTGCTCGGGGTGGGTGGGGTATTTGGCATTCTTTTGAAGTGAAGTGGAAGTTAATAAACAATTCAACATATTTGTTTAGAGGGGGT
>Ga0126342_10010095_pt1 | contig 16894 bp, 18 predicted proteins | sample Cyp1metagenome_FD_92528 | JGI IMG/M metagenome (GOLD analysis project Ga0126342, IMG submission 92528) | Coral microbial communities from Lord Howe Island, Old Settlement Bay, Australia - Cyphastrea 1 metagenome | ecosystem: Host-associated > Invertebrates > Cnidaria > Coral ... | reverse complement strand
GCGGGGTGAATTACAGTGTTTTTGGCCACCTGACCCTCAAAAACCATGGTATTTGCAGTGGTTTCTGCTTCTCACCGCGCAAAAACACTGTAAATAACAGCAATTTCGCCGTTTTTTCATGTTGTTCGTTATTTTTTGAACTGCGTTGGTCCGCTATACATGGCTATCAAATTCTTCGCGTTTTTTTTTTTCCGACAATCAGTACTTTCGGATGTTTTTGGTCTCAATGGTCGACATCATTGGCAGTTACGAGCGGCTGCCCAACGATGCGGTGCGGGCGGTTGCCGTCGCGAAGCGACGTGAATATAAAATATGGGGGTAATCATTGATAAATGGTGGTTGATGATTCGTTGGGGATGATACTATCGAACTTATTGATACATATCGGGGATTCTCCTGGTCCTAATCCATTACGTAATAATGGTTCTGAAAACTGCTCATGTGTAGATGTACACACTTTTTTGGGGGCTTTCTATGTTTTGGATTATTTTGGTGCACATATTCATCAACATGGTATCTTAAGCCATTTAATTGCGGCAAAGCAACATAATTGCAATCTTTGATTTCTGTTTGCACACGAAGGATGGTTAAATTGGAGATTTTGCATACATGGAGAAGAGGTACTGTTCTGAAGTAGCTGGTTTTGTAAGGGAAGTCGCCCCGTACTAGGTATCTAAACATATCTCAAAACCAATATAATAATCTAAACTGGGAATGGGTTGAAACTCACTAAGGACCTGGCTTTTCACATGAAAATTTCGTGGCTTCTCATGGATCATCCCCGATTTGCACCGCGGCGCCAGGCGCACCCACAAGAGGACAAAGGGTGCGCTGCAGAAGATTTCGAAGGCCACCAGAAATGGCATGGTGGCCACGCAGGTCGGAAAGCAATTGTTGCCTCGTCTCAAAAATGGAGTGTATCACTATATGCATCCCACACAAGGAAAAAAAATGGTTGACAAAAAGTACAAGTAAAATCAAATCAATTAAAGCCATTCCCAAAAGAAGGTTGAAAAGTAGGACATCATCAAATCAATTTACAAGGGGGTAGGGATGTACTTTCCTATCTTTTTCAAGAGGATCTTGTTTTGCATCAAGAATCTAGTGTTTTTTGGGATACACTGTGTTTGGGCCAACTGCAGTGTTGACATGAAAACCCACTCAGGGCGGGTCAGAAATCCCTGTAGGTGATCGTCCATGGCTCCTCGTGATGGCCTGGCTCCAAAAGAAACATCTTGCCTTTTCCTTGCACCACTTCAAAGATCTTCAAAGCAACTTTGGAAGATTTGTTGATTTGCCACTGATCACAGTGGGTGGATCACTTGCTATCACTTGCTTTATGGCCTTGAAAAGCCTCGATCTGAGAGCCAACCACGGGCGTCTTTGCACTGCCGTAGTTGTCTACCTTGTACCGATTGGCTTCACAGAGATCGTGAAACGGACAATCCTTTCCCCTACAGGTTGGCAACCTGATAGAATTGATGCACACTGGATATCTGAATTCTGGTCGCCTCAATTACAGCACTCCCAACTCATCCCAGGACTTCTGCTCTGGGCCCCATGCGGAGAAGTGGTACACACCCGTGCCGAAATCTGCAAACTCCATGCCAGCAAGGATGGCCACACAGGAGTAGAAGAACACCTGTCATGTTAGAAGGCGAAGTCAAAACCGTTAAACTTGGCAGTAAATCGAGCAAATTCAGAGGCAACAGAAGTTAACATCTACGATCGAAGATGGTTCCAGACACATCAATTGAGCCATGAAAAATTCCCCTATCATCCCTATCCCATCCCATTATCACAGTGTACTCATTCATCAATAGTATTAATATATCCACATGATATCTCATAATGGGGTATACTTATCCACTTATCCCCAACAAACCAGATATTTTAGCTGGCATATTTTGGGTCAATGACCCCCTGATCAACTTCGGCCTGTGGCAGTGGCAAGGCAGACACCAACATCGAGACCTTCACAAAGCCCAACAGCAGCAGCACCTTTCGCCGATGGCTAGCTCCAAGGCATAGTTGGGGACATGTTCAGTCCATTTGTCCAGGAAGCCCCTTCCAAAATAGAACATGTATGAACAAGTTAATTGAAACTTACGAAACTTACCATGATTCCATAAATGATCTATAGGTTGTTTTTACTTGTCGACATCTTTTTATGGGGCTTGCTGCTTGCTGCTTGCTGCTTGCTGAAAGATCACTTTGGATCAACTCTAGGGATGTCTCGGATATTTTGATAGCTGGCACTGGCCCGTCACTGAACAAAATCCCTTGAACTGCTCTTCTGTCTCTCCAAAAATGGACCCAAAAGGCATCAAAAGGCTTGTGGATCTTGTGGGTCAAAGTTCAAGATGCTAAAAAAACACAGGTGAAATGGCCACCTTCAACCCTCCCATGATGTGCGGCTTCCCAATTTCGGCCGCAGCTACTCCAACCCTCGACCTTTCCCCCCATAAAAGCAGCAGCAGGCGGGCTTCCCCACAAACATCAGGGCCACAATACACCGCTGAGGCATAGAGGCGGAGAGCACATCTCCCTCGACCAGGGGTTTGAAGTAGTCATCTGCCTGTGGAGTATGGCATGGGATCCCTCAAGGCCTCATGGGTCGATAGCTTTGAACGGGAAATACTCTGCTGATTGCTGATACATTGATCTGGTTCCATGGGAAGTACTTAGAAAGGTAGTTTTTTGGGAACGTGCATCAGCCATGTGATTGAAGGGGAAGACAGCTCGGCCACTATCTTTGCTGCAAACACTGACCTTGGACCAAGACCACCAACATCCACCAACTACTCTAAGTCTTCGGACAAATGATGTGAAAAACCTGGCCCCATGGTCACACCAGGATACTAGATGGATACTAGTATATAGCTGGTATAGCCTGGTTTAGCTCGAGTTTCATCATGTTTCATCCATTCCAACAGTCCATCCAACGTCGGCCAACGCAACACCGCAACGCCGCAACGCAGCATTGCCTCACCAGACCGTGCTGGACCTCGCCGTGCTTTCAAGCCAATCCGCTTGGTACTGCTTGGCCTCCAACCGCCAACTCAAAGGGACCCATGGATCCTCCATTCTCAGAAAATTGAGTTTTGAATCTGTGGTCTTCATTTTTCCTGTAAAACTGTGCGTTTCATGTCATGTCAGTTTCGCGTCAGCTTCTATGTTTGAGAAGCCACATTGAGCCAACAAGTTGCTTGGGGCTTCCTCACACTCACTGGAACGACTTCACACCTTCAGATTTCAGCTTGAGATATATAAAAATGCTGTGGGAGTCCAGCACCTGAACTCATTTGGAATTGCTTAAGGGTGCCATTAAAAACAGAAGAACGTTCCCCTAGTTGTCCGCACCACTGCAGCAAACGTGGCCTGAACATCTGACATCGAGCCCAACACCGTCGCACAGCGCCTGGCTTGCTGAGTTGCACCCAATCATATGCGGATATGAGATGATGCCATCATTTTGGGAAATATGTTTATATAGACAATGGAGTTTGGACTACCCTATGTTCCGGCAAAGCCAATATCAATGAGTGGGTATTCATGGGAAAATCTAGAGGACACTTGAAGCTCTATGTAGTGTCCTGTCTTCCTTACCAAAACCACATCAAACCATGGTCCAGTACTAACTGCCAGGTAGCCTCAGGAAGGCCCAAATTGATTCCAACAATTGTTTTGTCCAAACACTGGGTATCCCAAAGTTTCCCACCATTTATCGCAGCAACTTTGCCATTTCAAGCCCCAAATGAACAAAGTCCACAAACGATCGGGGATCAACCCACCTGGCCTGGCAGGAACAGCGCAGCAGAAAGGTATGCCCCTGGCCAGCCTGGCGAGGGCCGGGAAAATGGTGGGTTATTGTATCGCCATCGCCATGGCTTGAAAAGTGTAGTCACTACTAAAAACTGAGCAGAAACCGTTACCAATAGCCACCTTGATATGAGGTGTATCTCTTATATAATATAAATATAGATGATTTTAGTGTCAGGTACTGCCAAAAAAAAAAATGAGCCATTTCCAGCAATGGCCTGGTAGTGCACCCCGTGACCGCGGCAAGCGCGACGCCGTTCGATGACCGGACCATGACGCCGACCGAACCAACGGAACCTGTCGAGAGCAGGGTGAAAAAGTGGTACAGTCCGAGTCTCCTAGCCCAAGCTCTATACAGGTCTTATGCACTTCTTCCACACAAATGCATTTCGACACATTTTGGCAGCAATCAAAGGCTATTGCAAATGATTCTGTGGATTATGAGTTCTTGCCCTTGCCAATCCATGACCAATCTTACTAGATACAGTGCAAGAAAAAGAATATTCGCTCATTTTTTGGGCAACAAATGCAAGGATCGACTATCTAACCACTCAACCAAGGCTTACCCAGAATCGTGGGGACTCCCCCCCATCCACTTTGACCTGCTGGGGCACAACACTCATCCGAGGCGCCGTCGCAACCATTGCAGAATCGGCCCACATGATGGTGAATTTGATCGATGGCTATATGGCTTAGCTGGATGTTCATCCCTGAATTATGGTATTGTGTTGGTTTTGACTCATCCCCATATGTTGGATCGTACTGCTGCAAATGCTGAAGCTCTTAGAAGCTCTCTGTCCTCATCCCAGAAATGTTGTCAGAGAGCCATACTGTAAGGGCTACTTGTGCAGGGTTCAGGTCCGAGCCCCTTCCAATCATTGTCTTGTTCTCGGTGATCGCCATCAACATAGCTGGATAGTATTGAAGCAGCTGCGGCAGCGAGCAGCCCCTTTCACAACTTGGGCAATGCTGCCATACATGAGATATCCGTCAAGTCAGTGGTTGCACCTGAAACTGCATGTTGATTCAAAAAACACCAAAATCATTTGAGTGGGGGGTCTGTAAGTTTGACATAGTTTGACGCATACCACCTCAGAACTGTCTGCATCCACTTTCCGGAGACTACGAATGACTCGTTGCGATTCTGCGATGCACAACATTTTGCGATTGCAATGCCGTGTCGAGAGCAGCACGAATGCCACCCAATTTGCTTCGCTTCTCCTGCAGATGTAGGAACAAGCGCCTGGGACTGGGAGACCATCAATGCCATGTCTTTTGAGGAGCTTGTTGATTGCCGAGTGTCAGACATGGACCTGCGGTGAGCATCTAAATCGTTTCTGTTTCTGCTTCTGCTTCTTCTTCTTCTTCTTCTTCGTCTTCTTCTTCTTCTTCTTCTTCCATGAGCAATGAAGTTCAAGACTGCGCTCTAAATCTAAACCGTTTCATTGAAAATGACTATATTGATGGTATTCATTTGCCCATGTTCTCTACTTTGAAACTACTGGGATGCTCCCTGAAGCTACAGTGGCAAGCGGATTGTTACAGACTGACTTATGGTATTTAAATATATATATATATATGTTTTTATTTATTTATGTGTATTATGTATGTATATATATATATATACATAGAGAGAGAGAGAGAATCATATATGCCAGTATTTGTATATCCCAATATACCACAATTTATCCGAATGTCCCCGCAAATTATGGGTTCTGACCCACTATCCATGGAACCTCACTTCATGGATCCTCCCGCCAAGTGCATCATGGCTCCTTCTCGGAGGGTCTCAAGCCACACTTTGGTCGGACCCAAACCCTGACATCGGCAAAGGAGCTCATCAAAATATCACTAAATTAATCTAAATTACATGATTTCAAAATTCAATTTTGCTAAGGTGGTGGATCGCTATTGGTTTTTCACCTTGCAGCCAAACCTGTATCTTCAGATCAAACAGGCAGGCCTCTGTCATGTCTGTGAAGACGTGGTTCAAAAGCACCAACGTGTCCTCCCGAGTCGCGAAATGTTGAGATCTATTGAGATGTAATGAGTTATATAGATATGCTAATTCCCAACACAACCTGCTGGTACAACAGTGGTGATCAGAATATATTAAGTTCTTTGTGTTTCAAGCAAAGCCTCCCCCAGAATAACGACCTCAATGAGTCCTCTGTGGCCATCTGCAGGCACAGCAGCACGTCGAGTTTCACTGCCTGGCATGGGAGAAATTCTGCAGCTGGAGGCGCTTTCAGGTGGTACCCCACCCACCCCTTGTGCTCATCTGGGTATTGATCAAAAATACAGGATCCGATGCAGGAACAACCATCCACTTTTGGGTACCCTGATATTGAATGCCTAGGCATATCACCATGGAACCATTGGCAGCAACGATAAGGGCAATGATGTCCTCGTAGGCATGGTTCCCATCGATGAAAATCAGGTCAAACTCAATGTGCCGAAACCTCACTTTATAGCTGTCGCTGATGTTTTTTTCTGAAGAAAAGAGCCCTTTGCACTCTGACGCGCAAAAACATGAGTCGTATTTACGCGGTCTGTGGGTGTGTGTATATACTGTATGTATAATTGTGTATGTATATATATATATATACACACACACTTTCATCACAGTGGCGCCGGTGGCCACTGTCTCTACCATTGCTTTTCCTTCATGCGCATCCCTCGAGGTCCGGACCGTGGCAACATCTCAGCAGAGTTGCCTTCCAACAAAATGTGCGTCTGGTCCTTGTCCTGGCGCGAAAACATGGGGTCCATCCTTGAGCACCACGAACATCCATGATTTGGATATGCGGCCATGGGTCAGAAATCTCAAAAACATCTTGCTGCCCCGAACATCAATAGTTTGTGGACCCGAAATGTCAAAAGACCATGTGTGCCATCATGTGCCATCCCACTCTGCCCAATTTTGAACCCCAAACCTTGGCTATTCTGGAGACAACCTCTTCTAGCGGCCGTGTGTACCTTGAAATCCCACCAAGGCCGGAAGGGGGGTGCGCCAGGCCGAGGTTCGCATCTCCAATCCCGAAATTACCGGATCTTGATGGTCTTCATCTTGACCATGTTATTTGTTGATAATGAACATGTATCATGTATTTTGATCTATTATCATATATTATCATTCATATAATCAATAACAACCTTATTATCATACTATTATCATACTAGTAATAGTATGTAATAACAAATATAACGAATCATCTGTCAGACTGTCATCGTCATCATCACCGTCACCAGCGTCATCTGCTGCCCTCCTTCCGGGGAGCCCGACCCGTGTTGACCCAGGTCCAAGGAGAGGAGCACGCTCCCTTCAGGGGCCTTAGCCATCAGATATGGGCTTTCCATGGGGCCTCCCCAATAGCTGGATGGTTTATTTCCATGGGAAATCATGGAAAATCCCAATCTAAATAAAATGGATGATAACTGGGGGTAGCCCTATTTTAGGAAACCCCAGTATGGATCCATATGGATAATCATTATCAATGGATAATCTATGGATATTGCTGATGATAATATCATAGTACTGATGATTTATTGACAGGAATAAGGTTGATATATAGGTTGATGACTTGCAAAGCAAAGTACATGTTTTGTTTTGCATCTGCATATAGACATGCGAGACCTATATAACCTGCAATGGATTATTGCTGGTACTTGTAACCAATTGGTGATTCGCCACCAAAACATCCTATCCCGCCTGATCCAGCAATGCAGCCGCACTGTGCCCTGCATTGAATCCTAGGCCAAAGTGGCATCCATGGGGTCATCTTCTCAGGATGGAACTCTGCCACGGGATTGGGTCAGAAATAACATGTGAAACTGTGAAACAGAAGCGATCAGCCAGCTTCATTGCCAGGGGCTTCTTAATGGAGTTGCCAACTTCGGAAGGTCTCGTCGCATTTTGTGGTGGGTCATGGAATATACTATACTCATCTGTATCTTCCGCCCCGGTCAACTGGTAGACAATCCTGTAGTGATCAAAGAATAGAAAGGCGGGATTTCAATCTCCTTATCCAACTTATCCAAACCGGGTCCAAACCTCCCCACATTTCCGATGGTTTCCGATGGTTTCAAGTTGCTCCAAGGCGCCAATTTGACACATCCTCAAGCCGCCCTGAAACTGCGGCGAGCCGAAGCGCTCGGCGACGAAGCTACGAAGGAACTGGGCAGTGTTGGGCGCCGGGCTTATTTCAAGGGGAAAAGGATGTGAAAATCCACCAGATTTGGGGAGTTACAGTATGTATACAGTATGTATATGTATGTATACCATGGTCACAATTTTCAATCAAGCACAATTGGTATCTGGCGATACAGCAAGACTTGAATTTGGGCCTCAAATGTTGACCCGATTTGACCCGTGTCGTGGCAGAAAGATCGTTCTTCTTTGCACATTCCTCCTATTCGCTTTACCTGTTCATCCTGTTCAACTCCAGCAATCGTTTGTATTAATCATATTGGTTGGTAATAGTATGGGTCAAAAGTTCATGCTTCAGAAAACACGGAAGTTGATCGATTTTGTCAGCAAACCTCCCCATTTTTTGAGGCACGTTTGATGCAAAATCCAATGGCAATTCGGCCGTCGCCTCAAGCTGCTCTGGTGCGCAATGGCCTTCCATCTCCTGTGAAATGAAATGCCCCTGGAAAGCATTGGAAAGCTACATGGCCATGGCAGCCGAGTCGAAAAACATCGAAAAACCCTAGTATCCTGGTGCACGGTGAAGCTAGCAGGTATAGCTGGATGATGCTGGATGATGCTGGATGATGCTGGATGATGCTGGATGATGCTGGATGATGCTGGATGATGCTGGATGATGCTGGATGTTCATCCCAAAAAATGTCCGTTTCTGGTTCTGGATCTGATCGTCTTTCGGCAGTTCCCGTCCTCCTGTTGTGCCTCAGGGCACGTGGAAACAGCTTCTCTCAACATCTCCAAGGCAAGACCTGGCACGAGGCAGAAATGGTGACAAAGAATCAAACTCAATGGACACTGATCCATTTGGCCATGGGTCAAAAATCAAACTCGAAGGACCATGAAGGACCCCACCACTATCTAAGGAAAAGTGTTTGATCCGTTGATAAACCTCAGCCCAAGGTTCAGGCTTTGAGGCAGGGAGGGTAGGTGCATCTCTTGCCTCGGGAGAAAATCCATCGCTGTGGTGCTGTGCTGCGGTGCAATTTGGGGGTGCACAAAACATCTCTGGTGTGACTCAAACACCTGGTTTTTGGCATTGGAACATTGTTTTGCATTTCTTGCACATGCCAAAAACCGGTCAATCCGATAGCCTGATCCAATGTCACAACGCTGAGGGTGATGCTACGCATTTCGTGGTTCCAGACTTGGTGAAATTGGATAGATACCCGTAGACTGGCCATTTTACTGGGGCATATGGTGACATGATGACTATAACATCTATAACTTGTCTATAACATACTACTGTATAACATTGTATAACCATTCGACCATCTGGGGCTATTCGACGATTTTCCAGACATCTGGTGAACCATCTGGGCGTCCCAGCAGCAATCGCAGAGCATCGAGGCGAACTTTCAGCTCGTGTTGAGCCTGAGACACCCAGGGGATCCCAACATTAACAGGGTATCAACGGTATCAACCATCACTAGTCAATAGATGTCAATAGTATTCATCCATGTTCCCTGATGTTCCCTGTTAATCAATGTTAATCAGAATCTGAAGATTAACCATCCGATTCTATGGGGTGCCACCCAAATGTTTCACCCGTTTCACATTCTCCGCCGGTCACGAATCACCTCTGGGGTGCCAACATCGTTCGCTTCGGCCTCCTGTGGCTGGCAAAGATCTCAGGTGGAGTTTGTTTGCTGATTCCAAATATATTATATCAATGAATGTCAATGATACATTAATATATTATGATACCATTAATAATATCAAATATGTATCATAGATATCAGGTCATTATACATAAATGTCAATGATATTCAATGAATCCTAATGAATCTCTATCCTCAAAAAGCAACATGGTTGCAGTCGCTGTGTTTTTTGGTACCCCGGACCTGTGATTGGAAACACCCACGCTGCTGTCCTGTGGTCTTCTCCACAAAGTTGGTCCGGCAGTAGACTGCCTTCCCCGCATTGGGGGCCCAGGGGGATATATGGCTATATCATATCTGAAGCGACTGTAACATGTGCTTGCCCCACATCCATACTGGGAAACTGGGAAAAAAAAACGAGGCTACTAGTCAAACGGTGCCGGAACTGAACTTCTTCCACTGGGGCGGTGCTTGCAAGCTACTGATAGGGTGTGACTGATACATCACCCATCAAAAACTTGGCCTACTGATAGAAGGCCGGCCAGTGGCAGTGCCGCGACAGAAGCCTCACCAGAACAATTCCCAGGCATCAAAAATGGGAACAAATGCGTTGTGCAGTTCTTCTTCAGGATTAGAAAGCCCTGGATTTTCGGGCCATGTCCTATCAAAATCAATCAATATAAACATACTTCATGTACTGCATGAAGTTCCAATAGGTGGATCAACTAAAGCTATCTAGATTTATCTGGCAATCTGCAGCTTCGTTGGCCTGGCAGGACACCCAGCGGCAGGGCCTTGTCAAGTGGATAAAGTTCATCACAGAGACCCTCAAAGATCAATCAAAGATCCTCCAAAAAATGGTTCGATGAATAATTTTTGCCAGTAAGACGAAGTGGATAAGTGATGATAAGATATGATAAGTATGGTCTGGTAATGGTTTTAGTATGGTTTTAGTATGGTTTGTGGGGGCATTCCACCATTTTTGGTCCAGCAATGTGTCAATTCCTTGCTGGGCTCCTGGGTTTCCAGTCGACCACTAAGGGCTCCACCAGGATCCCGGCATGGCCCTTGGATATGTGCCTCCTTGGACCAGCTTCAAGTGGGGCCAGGGTGAAACGACCAATGGAAATGGATGGAACTGGATGAAATCATACCTTTGTTAGAGGAAAATGGATGGAACTGGATGGAACTGGATGGAAATGGAGGAAAGCCATGAGCACCTCAAGTAACATAAGTAACTGAGAAGTTGACGACTGGGATCAACTCTTCTCTCCTGCTGCCACTCTTCACAAGCGGCCAGTTCAGCGACAGTCGCGATGGGACGGGTCGCGGGAAGGTGGCCAGCATGAGGTTTAGCTCGTTGCTTTGAACCATAGGAAAATTTGAAATTTGGTGCAGTAAATAGTTGTAGTGGTCAATGTTATAAACTCTGAAATTATTCATTTAATTTATCATGATTTATCATGATCTATCATGATCTATCTATGTATTTGCTCGTGCATTTTATGACTAATGCATATCTCATATATTGTCTGCCTTCTTAACTTCTTATCTGATAATTCATATGCCTATGTTTCTTCATCTATAATCTATAATTCCATTTTTGTTCATGTTGACAAGTCGATTTCCCTTCCCAGGGGATCGCCCGCACAGGCTCTGAACCGAAAAGCTCCCCAAGATCTTGAAAGCTGCACTCCTGGTCAAAACCATGGCAAAATCTAATGAGCGAGTTCTTGAACTAAGACTGAACATGGCTAAATCCGGCGACAGCACACACCGGCCCATTTCCTCGCTCGCCGCGGAGTTCATTATCTGGCATATCTTTAGATTGCCATTGTAAGCAATTAGACAAGCAAAACTGGCCACACCAGTCAGGATAGCTCCTCAGCCTCCAAGTGTTCGCATGCGACGCAAAGCAAGGATTTATAGCGCGCTATAGGTGCAGAGTGATGTGACACCTCAGGCCTCAGTCCATCATCATCGCTTTCCGCTTCTTGGCATCTTTCCTCAGCCCGAAAGAAGTATAGGACTTGTGAATGGACAGCCTGGACAGCTTCAACAATCTCCAAATAAGATCAACTTTCAATGCTTCAACTTTTTGCAGTTCTGGTTGGTGGTTGGGCTATCCGTCCCAATGATATACACGTCATGTTCAGGGAGGAACATCCATAAAGTACAGGGAACCACCAATCAGGTCTACTGGCTACATCACTGAGGCTATGTCCCCAATTCAGTGGTAGTTCATTCCCCTGTTTTTCAGTGAACCGGGGAACCCCAACAAAAATCTCCAAAGTCAATCGTGGCTTGGTTTTTTTGGGGGGTTCGGCTCCACTTAGGCATGCACTGGCCCTCTTTGATGTAGCGGTTCTTCTTCGCCTCCTTTCTGTGAGCATCCCGCTTCTCTTGGATGAAGCGATCCTGAACTTCCTTCACCTCAACGGATAGGGATCCCATCCCTCAACTAACATGGCCTGGAAAATCCCCCAGTGGTGGTGATTTTCGCATAGTATGCCCATTTACAGGGATCATTCCATCTCATTCCCATGTTTGATTAGCAATTACCAGAAGGCATATGATTGCCAAGCAAGCCGTTTCCCATTGCCAAGTTGAATTGCCATGAATTACCATAGTCACCATGCAGAATGCAATGGCCATATCTCCTCTGCATCTTTCCCAAGTTCTGCGTATGTTCATGTTGCTCTCACCTTCTTCTTTCGCTCACTTGATTCTTTTCTCACCTCATGCCAGTTGTAGCACCCTGTCAGCCACACGCTAATACATCTTTACACATTTTACACTGCTTTTCAACACAATCTCTACATCTCTTGGTTCCCCATACGCGAGCTTTTTCTTTGCGGATCGTGTAGAGCCTCCAGGTGCCCCAGTCGACCATCGAGCTCTGAGGGACCAAGGGCTACCGACTACAACACGACTGACATCTACTGACTATAACACATATGATACACATATGATACACACATATGACATCATATGATTATTTCAGGTTGTTTGAGGCCGTTTCAGGTCAATTATACCTATTGAATCCTATTGAATCCTATTGAATCCTATTGAATCCTATTGACCTATCAACAAAGAACGATAAAGAACTTTCCATTCCACGCTAAGTCATATAACCAAACTCTGCCTTGAGAGAAGAGAGTTCACCTCCTTTTCACGCTCGCTAGACACCTCAGTTTGGCCATACTCAGCAGGTGAAGGTGTTTTTCTTCAGGAACCATGGAGTTAGTATGGCCAAATATGTGAGGGTCAGGGTCCTCTGCATTTTTTGTCCTTCAATGAATTCTTGTGCATGCTGAAACAAGAAAACGAACGGCATATTCGCTCTTGGAATCAGTATGTATGTCCATTCTTCCAACAGAAAGCGTCTTAAAAACATAAACCCATGAGCCACAATCCTTTGGGCATCGTAAAACTGAAGGCTGAATCACCCCATTTCTGAGGCCTTGGCAATGGCTGCTTTTCTGCTGAGGGCCGTTTTTTTCTTCTTCGGCTGGAATTTCTCCTTTGATCTGAAGGGCAAGGTCGCCTGACACGTGCACTGCATTGGTTTGAGGTTTCTCACTCCAAGAGCCAGCTGGAAATAGTTTTTGCACACGGCAATGGAATGCAATGGATCAATACCATTCAAAAGTCCCATAAGTATTCGTGTTTAGGGGGATGAACATCCATAAATTTTAGCTATTTTGATGTTCACCAGCTTCCTGGGTGCCATGACTCCCCTGACCTGTTTCCTGCAACGGTGACAGTCGCTTGGCACAACTTGGCACCGCTTGGCACCTGCAGTTTCTTGGGAATCTTCAAGGAATTGAACCTTCGCTCAGCACGAACCAGCTGCTTCCCGTAGTGGCCTTGGAGGCTCCGGCAGCTCAAGCTCCAAAGATCTCCAAAGTAAGATTAGTAAAGATTAGTCATTATTGATCACCATTATTGATCACATTTGATCACATTTGATCACATTTGATCACCATACCAGATATGGCAGGATTATGGCAGGTATGGATGGAAATGATATGAAATGATGCCAAAGAAAACCAAGAAAAAGCACTTCGCAAATGCCCAACTGTTGGGGCTCCAGCTATCTTTTTGATCGGGAACAAGAACGCCTCACGATGCACACCCATTCTCCAGCCAAGGACATGAAGACCTATTAGGACTAGGAACCATGGCTCACACCTGGCAAACACTTTCCCACGTATTTATTCTGCAAGTCCAACGAAAACATTTTGCCCGCCTGGTGCGAAAACACACGAGAAATACATAGATAGTCAGAAGACGCAAAGAGATGGGATCACGCTGTCGCTCTCCATATATTTCCTCTACAACCTGTGGGGAGGGTTCACCACTAATCACTGACTATATACAGTACTCAGTAATTGAATCCTATTTACCCACCAAAAATGCGATGCGTCCCGCCCCCCGCAAACATCATCATATCATACTCGCACATGTTCAACTCCCCAAAACTTGGAGTGTTTAATCACAAGAAAAAAAACACATCAACCCCAAAATAGGTTGAATGGTCTTACAACCAAAAATGACTATTTCTGTCTACTAAACCAAACATGACCAAATTTGTGGCACGTCTTGAAACATTTGGGTACCCGGTACCCCCAAATTTGATGCCCAACTGGCCTTTTTCGGCGCGAAGTTCCCCAATGAGGCGCGCGGGACGCCAGTTGGGCACATCGATGACAGGGTGGTAAAACCTGGCGACAGGGACAGGGAGGAAAAACTGACTGCTAAATGATCTAAATGTAGGGAATGGGGGAATTATCTATCATAGTTAATTATGGGATTTAAAATTATGGGATTCCCCCATTATCAGTAAGGAATCATGGGGGGATTATCACAGTAAGTACTGGGATGAAACTAATTATGGGATTTAAAATGATCATAATATATCATACTAGTAGTGGGACTGCTGATTGCTGATGAATATTACAACGATTTTCACAATCCAATTCCCCCAGTCCCTGTAGCACCAGTAAGAAAAAAGATGACACTCCTGCAGGATCGGGGCCATTGATATTTCAGATTCGAAAAAGGAGTTGAACATGGCCGGGGCAAATCCCCATCTTGACAGAAGTTCCCCATCTAAACACTGAAATCCACGATGTGTTGTTACTGGCTAGATCCAACTGGCGATCATGGCATGCTACTGCCATCCACCAGTTGTGGTTGTTCGAAAGTCATCCTCTACAACCACAACCTGTGGAGTCAACCAGACGGCTGCACTGCTTGAAGGGAACAGTCACCCAGCACCTGTAAAGCATTGGTAAACGCAGGTCATACGGAGCACAAAAATCAAATGGTGCTTCGCTGAGGTTCTTACTTGCAGACAACCAAGTCTGACATAAGGATTCGATCCTGCAAATCCATTCCCGTCAATTTTGCAGTCTCAAAAATTGACCAACGGCTCTCCTGCCATGTAGTGAGACAAAAGAGAAGCAAAGCCCACGGGGAGTTCCAATGAAAATCTGCAATGCTGATCTCGAGACTTCAATAGAAACCCTGACTGACTGCGCTTTTTCTTGTGGACCCTGTCATCAAAGGACCTGCAAACTAGGAGGAGACAGACAAATGACACATAACACACAGGATTTAAAATACCAAAAGTGGATTGGTGCCAACCTTTAAAGTGACCAGCCATGTGTGGGTCCTGAAAAACTACAAGTCCCAAATTGAGGTGCCATACCAAGGTAGCTCCCCTACATCTAAATCCAAGAATTGCTTCAGGGAAAAATTGAATGCATGGAAAACTGAGGATTCTGTGGCAAACAAAAAACTGTTTTCCTACTCTCCCTTCATCCAGCCAAGCTCTTCAGCTAGTACGACGCCAGCCACCTCAAAGGACGCTCGGAAGTTTCCTTTGACACCCTCTGCCTGCCAAAACGCGTTGCTCTGCTTTCAGCCAAATCGCAAAAAGGCCAGAAATCAAGACTAGTGACAAATCACCAACAAGCCGAAGACCAAGGAAAGCCTCTATGCGAATTGGTCCAGTCGCACACAAATATCAAAAATCATAGCCGCCATAGCCCGGTCCAACTGCCGAATCAGCAGAGGTTCACCTTCTTGATTTCTCCTCGGATGCCACTGACGGTCTGGATCTTCGCATGCATATATTTGTTCACCTGCACGCCGCACATGGTCGCAGGAAGTCGCTACGAAATTGCTCACGGGATTTTGGATATGGTTTGAGAAGGGGATTGTGAAAAAAAAATGCCTCGGAAGACTGTAAATATCTTTAAAATCATGCTAGTATATGCTAGTATATTATTCAAATCATGCTAGTAAATCTCAATGCCTAGAGTTTTGTTGACCCCAGAAAGGTCCCTTTACGCTGATCCATACCCGGCCCACATCAGCTTGCCAATCCGGAGTGACATATCGAAGTAACTTGAATTAAAAGCAAACTGCCAATGTCTGACTTGATGTCAAGTCATGATCTCTTTCAAGACGGACAATTTTCTCCTGCGGCCAAAAAAAGAGGAAATGCGCACCTCAAGGTCTGAACTGAACATGTTCTTGATGAACGCTGTATTTCTGAAGATCTTGAAGGGCCTGCAGTGAACCCCTCCAAAGCACAAAAATATGATGCCAGTGAGGTGCTGTGACTGGTATCCTCCAAGGTTTCCTTTGTATTCAAGGCAAGAGCTCTTCCAGCGGCGCAATCAAGATGGGTTATCTCTCCAGAAAAACTGGTGGTGAAGCTGAGGCTCCAAGCTCTCCAACCAACTTTAGTTTCTTCTTCACATCAAAGTTTGGTGCTGCTTCAAGGACCTGAGAGATTGTTGCAAGCATCATCAAAGCAACCCCGCGCCCACAGGGCAACTGATCCACATGTTGCTTAAACTTCATGTTGATGTTCTTGCTGCAGCACAGGCTCCAGTCATGCATCATCAACATGTTCACCATCTTCCTTGTGAAATTCGTCATCATCCAGCCTAGTCATCTCTTCCTCGTCATCTTCCGTGTCATCATATCGTCAGAGTTGCAACTTACATGTAAAGTAAAGACCATCCTTCTGTGTACATTATATATATATAATATTATTATTACTATTATCATTTATTATTATTATCAATTATTATTGTTATTTATTACAATCATTATTACTATTATTATGACCTGAGAAGGGGTGGAACGAAAGCCAGCGCTTGCTTTTTGACTCGCGCGGGGGCGCGTGAAACTCCACCTCATCCATATGGCATGGCTCAAACATGAAGCGCCCCAACATCAACAATTG
>Ga0126342_10010094_pt1:0-15000 | contig 16894 bp, 15 predicted proteins | sample Cyp1metagenome_FD_92528 | JGI IMG/M metagenome (GOLD analysis project Ga0126342, IMG submission 92528) | Coral microbial communities from Lord Howe Island, Old Settlement Bay, Australia - Cyphastrea 1 metagenome | ecosystem: Host-associated > Invertebrates > Cnidaria > Coral ... | reverse complement strand
TATGTATGCATGGATGTATGTAAGTATGTATATATGTATGGCTGTATGTCTGTCTGTATGTATGTATGCATGTATGCGTGTATGTCATGATGTATGCATGATGTATGTCATGATGCATGTCATGATGTATGTCATGATGTATATACAACAGTAGGCATATAGTTGATATGTGTACATGTATGTGCATATATATATAGGTACATATTGTACATAGTGGGTCATGGTTTACCCAACGCTGGTTGGGTTGATAGCTACCAGCAAGCGAATAATTTGCCTTTGCAGTAGCCATATAATGCTAGTTCAAACGCACAATTTAATGGTACATTTTTTGGTGATGAAATAGTCCATTTTGCCGATTCAACAATCTTTGCTGCTGAAATGCATTGTCATATTGTTTAAAATATTTTAAAATCAAAAAAGAACCTGTTTTGCTGCTTAGACTATCAATAATCAGATTCTCATTTCTGGCAGGTTTCAGAAAATTGGTCTTACAGCCATTTTCAGCCACACTCGACGATCATATTGTTCCTTACAGTACACACCCCAATAGATCCCCCTAAATCATATTCGCATGTTATCCCTGCAGAATAGCATGTGTTCTATTCCCATTCCATCCCCAAATGGTTGGTTTTATGATGTTTTATCCCATCAGTATCCCCAGAAATGGGCAAATACCTTGCGAATGCAGCATAGGATCTCTCAGGCGCCAGTTGCTCTGCAAAGCAGAAGCCAAAGCAGCACCACCTGCGACTGAGGGCGTGCCATCTTTACCAACAAAATTAGGGGTTAAACCATGTTAAACCAACAACCCACAAGAATCAAAGTTTAAGAGAAAGGTGAATGAACCAACAAACATACCGATTCAAGGTTTCAGGGGGACCAAGACAAGGCACTCAAACAATCAGAACGGAGGCAAGAGGACCACACATGTTGCCTTCACCTAAAAAAACAATGTAACCAGCATAATCCGCGTGGATTTGACCAATGAAAATGGTTGAACCAGACAACATTATCAACATTGGGTTTCAATGTGAAACACACCAGCTGAATGGGGGATAGTCTCATTCATCAGTCTGAAACACCCAATGTCAAAATAGCCCAGCATCCTAAACTCTAAACCAAAAGACCTCGGATGACATAACTGACATGCATCGTTGGGGACATAACACTCCTGGCAACTGGGATTTGGAACCGGAAAACCTCAGACGAAGGGAAGCACAAGCATGCATAAAGGATGAGAAAAGGTAAAGGAGCAGCAGAACAAAGAGATAATAAACGAGAAAAGGTAAACATTGGTGAAAAGCTGGGGTGAAACCGGTCTGAGACTGAAACGGCCTGAATTGCATGTGTTTCTTGGTGGGGGGATCTGCTCAGAGGGAAGGATTTCTATTGCTTTAGTTTCCAACCCTTGAAGCACTTTGTCATTGGGCACATTCCCAGGTAAGGATGGATATTTCAGAATGCCATCATTCTTCATTGGTCAAATCGAATGATTTGAATGTTTGAACCTGTCTGGAGTGCTAGATGTCCTGAAAACCATCCAATATCCCCCAGATTGGCGGATAAAATCCCCGTCGTTTCCAAGAAGTGCATTGACACGACAAGTCCGCTCCAATGCCTGCGCTGCCAATGCAGCTGTTCGGAAAAGCCAATTCCTGCACACCGAGAGGGGCGCCATATTTTCAGACAAACCCATCTATCTAGGGTGGCCCTGCTGCTTGCGAAGCGATTCAGCTAATCTCATTTCCACCAACTTGCGCTGCAGGCGTGTTTGCAATCTACTCTCTGGTAATTTAACAAGTTGCTACGCAAAATCCTTCAGTTACTATAGGTAATTTTAGGTAAATCTGGAACAAAGATGAGCCCTGGCTCCCATGGCAAACTGTAAAAAAGATAATTACCGGAGGTTCCAGCTATGTACGACCCTACTCAAGCTGGACAAACACACAAACCCAGCTAACCATCTGGCACTGGAACCTCAAGCAACCTTAAACAACCTGGCTGAATTCCACAACTTATATAACCAAGCTCAGGAGTTCTGCAATATTTGGGGATAAACAATTTGACCTCAATCATCCATTTCAATAGGATTTTCCACAAAAAACTATTCGGTTTGGGGTAACCCTGCCCTTGAAACCATCGCCGTTACGTACAACTTCCATCGTGACATCGTCTTCACCGCGTCCTCCAGGCAACAATTCTTTTGCAACGCGGCAGCAAAGGCTGCAGCGCCGGCATCCTGCGTGGAATTTGTGAACAGTAGCATTCTCTCTATCTGTCTATTTGTCCATTTGTCGATCTATCGATCTATCGATCTATCCATCTATCTATCTATCTATCTATCCATCCATCTATCTATCTATCTCTCTATCTCTCTATCTCTCTATCTCTCTTTTGGGTGGTTTCCATACATGGGGATACCCCCAAAATGGTTGATAGTGGACAATCCTATTGATTAGCCAAATCTCAAGATATCTCAGTTGATCCTCAATAATCTTAAATCTCAATAACGTCTTTATAGATGGTGAAGAATCATCTTTATAGATAGATAGATAGATAGATAAATAGATAGATAGATAGCTAGATAGCTAGCTAGCTAGATAGCTAGATAGCTAGCTAGCTAGATAGATAGATAGATAGGTCGATTCACAGATAGATTAGATAAATTAGGTAGCTAAATTTGCCCATCTCCATCTTCCCATGACTCTGGGCTCCCGCAGGTCGTTGCCGCCCAACCCCAAGCGTTTGGGCCCTCGTGTGCCACGACCGCAGAGCTGGGCCGCCAGCAAGACGGCACCTACACCGGGGCACCCGGGGCACCCGACACAGACATGGTGGATTTTCTGAGAAAAGATAAGGCCATCCATGGATTTTAGGTGATTTTATAGTTTCTGCTTTTTGTTTATATATATATAGTTATATAGTTATTTGATCTTGATGTTACTTGATTTATACTGACTTTTTGTGATTGAGTGAGATTTTGCATGTGAATTTAGGTGAAATAAAGTGATTCAATAGTCAGCGAGATATAGATGATTTATTTAAAGATTATCCAAATGACTATTGAAAGTGCTTTAAAGTCATCTATGGAATTTGTGAAAAAAAGGATATTTTAAGTGACTTAAATGGATTTCGTGTGATTGAATGTGTTTTAAAGTCAGCCATGGGTTCTTTGTTTGTAGTCTATAGTGACATGAGATTTGTCTCTAGTTATCTAGAATGATTTCAGTTGAGTCATAGTTATTTATTTGTACTGATTTAACGTGGTATAACTTGATTTGATTTGATCATGTGATCTTAACATTGATTCATAATAACCTTCTAAGCATTGTCCAAGTTAGATTCAACAGCCATATGTGTTCTTTAATCAGCATCTATTGTATTTTGTTCAGAAGGGCCTAGTTATCTGAGAATAGTTCAGCATGGAGTGAAGTTATCTATGATTTATAGCAATCTAAAGTGTTTGTATAGTCAGAGTGATACAAGGAACATCACAGTGATCTATAATCTATAGACATCTTTAGGTTTGTTAGGCTTTCAAAAGTCAAGACACATCAGGATTAGAGGGTTATTACCAGGAAGCATGTGGGATGATCCCAGCGGCAAGCCATCTGTACTGCCAAGAGCCATCTGCCATTGAGTTCTTTAAGCATCATCACACGGAAATGGGAAATTCATTGGCCAACATGGAGTGCTTTTGATATGTGTTTGTTTTGGGTTCTTAAACTTTTGGCGACCGACCTGGAACTGCAACTGTGCAATTCGAAGTGCGATTTTCCATCGGACATGGGCTTTGTTCTAATTGGTTAGTAACTGGCGGCTTAAACAAACTTCTTTATAACCAGGTCATGTATAATGGTTAGCATACTTTATGGGTTAAATCCACTTCCGGTCACCCCTTGACCCATGGAGCACAGCTGGCCAAAAAACACATCCCCTAGTTGTGAATGATGGGTCTATATATTCCAATTACAAACAAACAAAACATGTCGATGTTCAGAGGTTCGATTACCAAAGGGTAGGCTCCAATCCAATTCTGATGGGTATATACATCTATATATAATATCTACAATATCTATAATATCTATAGTATCTATAATATCTATAATATCCATATCATAATATCTATAATATCTATAATGTCTATATATATACACATGTATGCATATCATATCTATCACGCTCTAACTTCCGCATGGCCTTTGGTGACTGCTGATAACGGTTCCGTCATGGCTGCCAAGGTTTTGCCCTTTCATGCCTTGTCTTTGGAAAAAAAAATCGAACTAAATACAAGGATGTGGAATTCTGTTCTATATTGAATCTAATATTGAATCTAATATTGAATATTCTGTTCTATATTCTGTTCATGTATATTCAATCTAATATTGAATCATCAATTATCATCTCCAAATGTTGAGCTTCGTACAAGGAGCGGTTGCTTCTTTCCGGGTCAAAAGGTGCCGTGGAGTAGCCACCCAAAAAAACTCCACCCCAACTCAAAACGCTGTGTCCGAGGATCCTTCAGCAGTGACCTGCCACGACCATGCCATGAAAGGATCATTAGATATGGATAGGATTGGATAGGTATGGTATGGGTCAAAATTCTGTACCCCAATAATTGGATAATTCAAAGAATTGATGAAGTGACTTACATCTGTGGTCACCCAGGTCTTTAATTTTCACCCATAGCCCATACCCATTTAGTTATGTAGTGTTAATTAATATTATGTACAGGAAAAGAAACCACATGAAGGTTGTCGAAAGGGGGGAACTTAAACACAGCCGCAATTAATTCGGAAATGTGTTTGCTCAATGGATCATATATTGTATCCAGTTTTGATTTATGGTACATGTATATGGAACCAGCTGGAAAACCTATCAGGATTGAAGCCAATTTTGGCAACATACTGGTAATTGTTGCAGAATGAAAAAACACGATAGGGAAATGATTTCGGAGTGGTGGCATTCCATGAGCAAAATCAAAACTTTCAAGCTGTCGCAAACTCTACATGTAGCCTCAACACTGTTTCAAACCTACAAACGCATTCGATGTTGCCCACATGTAGTTCCGGCAAGCGTATCAAAAAAAAATATTATTACAATCAAAAAAAATATTCCCCAGCAATCAAAAAACATATTATTACAATCAAAAAAAATATTCCGGCCAAACTCATTGTTCCCCTTACCATTTTCTATGGTTTTCCTCAGTTTTTTCCATGGTTTTGCTTCAATTTTCCATGGCGTTCATCAATTTTCCCACGTGTTTTCTTTAGTAGTGTTCAATCCGGTTCATCGCTTTTCCACAAAATTCCGCAGATTTCTTTGTTTTTACACTGCTGAAATGATGATCTGCACATATCTGCACGACAAGACTGACAATGCTTTTCATGTTTTTGTGCCAAAGACCATCACAGTCGGAATCACTGAGCATACTGAGCCATTTGTTGATTTCTCGCCTGCCAAGTTTTCAGACTTTGGCGATGAATCACTGCAGCGTCAACTTCAAGAGAATCACTACCAAATCATTCTGCGAAACTCGCCGAGTTTGGAGGAATTTGTGATTTGTCAGTGACCCCTCCCACCTAACTGGAAAGCATAGGTAATGTACTGGAGAAAGTCTTCGCCAAAAAAAACAGTTGAATATTACAGATCAAAATTAGGGATGCTGGTTCTGTACCTTCTTCTGTTTATTTAAAAGGAGGTCTCACTTTCATTTGTTTGTGTCATCATCAAATCCCATTGAATACCATTGTACAATATAATAAATATAATAATATATACATATAAGTCCCATCAGAGTCCCATTAACGTCTCAATAAAACCCATTAAAGTCCCAGGACAAATCCCCTTGGTTCGTGCATTAAGCTTGTGATATTACCTCTGACTTTCATAGCCACGGAATTCAATCAGTGCCTGGTTGAATCCCAGCTCTAGAACTTGAAGCTGCAACCTCATGACATGCACGGAACACTTGGGATACTTGGGTTCTGGGTGGTTTCAAGCCTCGATTTAAACATATTTACAAGACTTCTATATTACTCTATATCTATATTGCATACAAAAAAACACCAAGTAGCTGGGAGGAACTACTGGACAAAAACTATTGTGAACATGAACATTATACATTCTACAATTCTATATATGAAACAAAACATACTAAAACTGCCGGATTCTTAAGTATTGATGATTTTCAAGTGTCCTTCTCTCCACTGTTCTTAACATATCTTAACATATGGCACTGTGTTCATCAAGACCACACCACCGACACGTTGTTGCTTTGACAACGAGTAAACTGCTGATGTTGAGCTTAATACCCTGATGGTTGCTTCTGTCCCCGAATTTTCCTGTCCATCAAAATCCGTGTCCTGTCATTTGTTGATTTAATCGTGATGTTTAGTGGTTCAATTCCCATTTTCGCTGGTCGATTGACACGAACTAATGAATTCATTGGTTCTAGTTTCTTACTTTTGGTAGAACATACCATTTTGGTAGCAAAATCCAATTACTGTGGCTTACAACCTGGTCGTACTGATGGTTGGTTGGTTGGTTGGTTTGTTAGTTGGTTGGTTGGCTCAAATCCACATATCAGTTGGCGCATGTTTTAATTCCAATCGTTATAGGTTATTGAAACGTACATGTTATTCAAACATAGCTAGGTTATTGAAACGCAAATCATTATGTTTTAATTCCACAACTGTTTGATTTTGTTTGGATTCATACACATGCTGGTTTTGTGGAACTATTCATGCAGCAAATTGTGCCCGTGGATTCATGTGGATTCCCTTCGACGGGGAAAACCTCCCAATCTGGTGATTCTTGGGTGTGGGCTCCAAGAATCATGCCTCTGGTTTCTCCGGCTCAGGAACTCCCATTGTACTGTGGGTAAAACAGTGCCATAAACCACCCATTTCAAAATGATTTATACCATTTATTTATATCTATTTATGGTGTTCTGGGGAATGGTTTGTTTTTGTTTTACCCACATGAATCAACATCAGGTTCAATGCCACCGACATGTTGTTCTTAAATTCAACTTGTCCCTCGATTTTTGCTTGTTGACATCATTCAATCCCATTTTGTTGTACTGTTTCGAATCCAAGAACCAAATGAGTTTTTGCTGCTTAAAATCCAAATGTTGAAGAAACCTGATAAATTGGTTTATGATGTGTCCTTGTAGACCCACCTATGGATGTGTATTGGTATACAAGAAATTTATGCCAACACATCACCAACACATCACCAATTGGTATAGATTTGTCCTTAAGTAGCCTTACCATACTAAATTTGGTTAGTCTAACCCACTTGGCCCACTTGGCCATATTTGATAGATAAATAATGATAAATACTGAGAACTATAGATTAAACAAATATGATAGATACATAACTATAAACCTCTAGGCTGTTTAATTGGGAGGCTAAAATATTTCTAGTATTAGATTGTGACTATTGGAGACTGACCAAGTGACGCCACCAGCGCCATAGCGCCTTGGTCCTTGACGTCGTTGTCCTCAAGCCGCAGCACCTGGGAACGCAACGCGGCTCCGTTGCTGTAATGTTCGGTGAACCAATCCCGAGGTGAACGATTTTTCTAGAACAACCAACCAAAAAGATTCTTTTGATAGGAATTTCCTACGAATTTAAGAGGTGGTAGGCTGTTAGGATTTACTGCATGCAATAACCGTTTCATTAGTTTAGCAGGATTTGAGTTTTCCATAAATCAACTGTTTTGGGGATCCCCGTTTTACCAAACCTCCCTGTGGCAGGCCGGCAGTTGGCACCTGCACATTGCTGGTCTTCAGGACTGTGCACAACGCTTCCGCCCTGGTAGTACCAATCCTGAGAGACCGACAACAGCGGAACGCCCATATAATTTCCAGCAAACCGGTGGATTCCCATGAAAATCAGAATAATATAATCAATAGTAACACTATAAAGTGGTCCAGGATAGCAAAGTTGGTAACGCCAATAACTTTAGGATACTTATTTACATATAACATCATATAACTGTAGTATTCATGCGCTTTGTAGTTTGTACACCAACAACATCACTGGGCGGAACCGCATTGTAGGATGTACCAGGACCCAGTTGGCCAGTTGCTTGCGGTTCATCTCTGATGGATCTTCGGGAAAACTGGAGCAACTGGAGCAACCAGAAACGCATAGTTTCAAGATGTTTCAAGTGAACATCGCCAGTTTTCAATGGGTACCTTTATGCTCTAAATATTATTTCTATACGAAAAACAACAGCGCAATAAATAGGATACCCTCTGGTAAACTAACATAGCTATCGAAAATGGCCATTTATAGTGAGTTTTCCCATTAAACATGGTGATTTTCCATAGTTTTTTGTATGTTTACCAGAGGGTACCTTCAGTAATCCAGCATGGCAATCGAAAATCCATTGAGTTCCACGATGTTTACATCTTCTTTACCTCCATAGCCATGACGGATCCGGCTGGTGCTGCTATATTATTAATGCTAACATGACTGAGGGGTATATTGATGGGATCCATGGAGCACCATATATCTGGGTAAATTATAATATTTCGCTAACCTGAATCTTGCGGCCATTTGGGGATGATTTCCCTTACTAACCATATGATTTCAGGGCTCGGTCGGAGGTTGTTATAATTTACCCAGATATATAGCAGCACCGTTAGGATCTGTCATATGGGATAGAGGACTTCCCAGCCACGATGACACTGGATCGCAGTCCCAGAGTCCGGTTGTAGCCAAGGTCCAAGTGTGTCAGCGTCCTTCCCGGACGATATTTAAGGCGGATTGTTTTGGCGGAAGAAAGCACCATTTCAGGGGAGGTTCCCAAATTTGGGGGTACCTCAAAAAAATGGATGGTTTATAAGTTTTATAATCGAACATCCTACTCAAATGGATGATTTGGGGGTATATAGCCCTATGTTAGGACCCCCCATGCATTGGTTACCCTCTGGCAAACTAACATAGCTATGGAACTCCAATTGTTTTAATAGGTAAATCATCTATAAATGGTCCATTTTCAATAGCTATGTTAGTAAGGAAAATCGGGCATTTATCACGCAAAATTGGGAGATACATGAAGAACATAATTTCCGAACCATCAATAGATGGGATGTCATGTCATTATAGTCGCAAATATAATGGATTATTGTAACAACTGATATGATGGATGATAATCTGATGTTCTACTGACAAGTCTAAGTATGCGGTTAATAATGCACTACACAAGTGAGTGTATGTTATATATATATTGTATATATATATATATGTAAATCTACTGTATGTACAATGGGATGTAATAAAAGAAACTTGTTTGGTGGTCGTATTTTATTCTGGTGTCAGCCATCCAGAAAGGCTTCATCAACCATTGAAGACTTCAAGCCACTGGGATACCCGCCCTTTTTGAATCAGAGGTTTTTTCACACAGTGCTCCCTACAAAATAGCTCTGTTAAGTATGCCCAATTTTGGATTTATTCAAGCTTGGCCTCAGGCCTGCTGGAGAGAATGCATCATTTGGTGGGTCTGGTTTAATGCTAGCCGCTAGCAACACCAAGTACATAAAATTCACTCCCAAACCTGAAACAAAGCCATTTTGAGTTTTGAGATGATTCTGGATATATTTATGATAGATATATTAATTAAGCAGCTGGAAGTCAAGCTATGTTAAAAGTATTTTGGAATAACCTTGGTGACGTACCGCAGTGTCCTTATGAGGTCGCCAGCAACTTCCATTGTTTTTGTGGCCCAACACTTCCTTCTCTTACCGAGATCAGCCTAAATTTGCCATGTGGGGGTATACATTTATGCGGGATCCCCAAAATAGTTGGTTTGTTATAATATAATGGACAGTTACTAGTATTAAAATGTATGGTCATGAAGCGCTATGTTTTTTTTTGCTGAAATGCTGGTCGCCCTCATCCTCAAACTGAAGAATTGGCTCATCTATTTGCGGGATATGATACCAAAAAATCCTAGCCAAACTCATTATATAACCACTTGTATACCAAAATCACTTGGTGCTTCCAAAACAGTCATAGCCAAACAGGTAGTATGATATCAAATAATTAAGAATTACATATTCCATCATATTCCTGATTTCACTATTTTGGCATGTATACACTTAAACTCATTAAAACCATACCAGAAATTCGACAGGGAGCACCCTGTCAGAATGCACTGGACGGCGCCGGCGCCTGTTATTCATCAGGGCTTTCGCCAGTGCCGCGGCGCCGTCGGGCCGGATGCCGTTCATCCGCAAATCCTTGGGATGTTCTGCTGACAAATGTGAGAATTAACCCATAGGATTTATACCAAGTGGGGCCCCCAAACGATAGCTAAGTTGGTGCAAATAACCTCAAATAACTCCAATAGCTATGGTTTATGGTACTTATATGTACTTATAACATCTTATAACTATACTTACCGCGGCTTATGAACCAACTTATAACTGGGGATTTTTTTGGGGGGGGTTCCATAAATGGGGATCCCCATAGCTGGTTTATAATGGAAAATCCCATCTATAAGTGGATGATTTTGGGGTACCCCCATTTCAGGAAACCTCCATATCCTTAGTGAGTTTTTGGTATTTGCTAAAGATATAAGAGTGTCCCAAAGATAGATCCAGTGCGGGTATCTCACTGGTATTCAACACCCAGAAGGTTGTGAAGAAGTCACATCCTGAATGGTGAGGAAGTCTCACTGGCAACCTGCAGGATTTAACCAACAAAGGGGAACAACAGCAGCTTGAATTTTGTTGACCATGAGTGATCAAGATAATACAATGGCGACCAATGTGTTCGTTTCAGGAATCCACTAATCTTTGCAGGAAACATAGGCGTTTTGACCATAAATTGTGGGGGGGTCCTGCAGTGATTTCCGACCATCAATTCTATGAGTTGTCCTTCAAAGAATTCGGGAAATGGAGTAGTTTACCATATACAATACCACATATTCATACACAGACATACACAATATATTCAGCACCACTCAGCGCGACTTGAAAATGGAAGTCTTTGCTCAAGATCAGTACATGTATCATAGTACATAGCATAATTGGCACACAGTGCACATAGGTATGAGTACAGTATATATATAATTATATTTAATATGCGCATACACATTCCTGATATTCATGTGTTTCAATGTAAGCACACACAATTTGTGGGAACTATGAGTCATACAGGATCCTCATGCAAGCTATGGCACAGTTTTTTTTTTATTGGCTGGTTTCTATGGGAAAACGGAAACAACATCTTTTCCTTGGCAGTGACTCGAGCGGTTCTACATGGTTCTACTGTAAAATTTGCATCCAATTCTGGGATGGTTGAACAATCCAAGTGTCCAAATGTTGCAAGGTGCACTTGTTGCTCTGTAGGGCCTGCGCGCTGAAACTTGGTCACTGGTTGAGCCATCCATCCCAAGACTAAGCCTCTGGTTATGACTAACATAGCCATGGAAGCCATGGCCCTAATCGAAATAGATGCTTTACCGTTCTTAATAGCATGGTGATTTTCTATAGCTACGTTAAATAACCAGAGGGCATATCAAACTTTGTATCATCATCCCTTAAATGAAGGCCACATATGTTTGAAACCACCAACCAGCAAGAAAACAATCGTGGCCCAGAGGACTAGCAAATCTATGCAAATCTGAAGTTGATGACAAGTCAATCCATAAGCCAAACTGACCACATGGCCATTCAAAACAAATGATTTCAAATCAACAAACTATGCCGACTGTCAGCATGAGAGTCTCTGCATGTGTGGTAGAATGGTTTGGAAAGGCCTGGCGCCTTTATCTCAAACTCACCATTTTCATCAACCAGTTCGAGGGTCAAATTTCTGTTTGACATATGTTGACATCTGGGGTGCACCAAATGGGTATGGGTCAATACCTATAGATACATTTTTAGTGGGATGAACATCCATTTACCAGCTATTTTGGGGTTCACTAGGTACCAGGGTTTTGACCCATCCCCAAATAACTTTCAAATGAATGTTTGATTCCTGAGGCTCAACACCTTAGAAGCCTTGACATTGACTCAGCAGGTAGACGCACCCACATCATGGGGCACCCTTCAGGACCACGGAGGCTGGTTCATGGGATATGGCGTGATAAATCAACCAACTTCTACCTTGGTCCCTGCAGCTGCAGGGGGTTGTTCAGAGCTGTTCCAATGATGGATTGTCATGATCCCTTTTCTGCAAGTTAGTAGAGCCCCAACATTAGTAATCATATGTAATATTAAAAAACACGATTGTTTTTGACTCTGCTATAGGCCTCCCATAAATTCTGCTATGGCTGCCTCAAGCTTGCACTTCCCCGCCTTCTGCGATAAGATTCTGCAGCCCTGCATAGAACATGGGAATGAGGAGGCTGTTGGTGGGATCTGGCACCAAACGGCCGTTTTGAAGGGACACCCAGTAACAATAATTATTATTCATAACCCATAGGATCCATGGTGCTGGTATATATGCTAACATTGGGGGTATATTGATGGGATCCGTGTTACCATATATAGCAGCACCATGGATCCTATGGGTAATAATATAACAATAAAAATAATAATTCTTCCTCGAATTTACCAAGCATTAGTTCTCTATTCCAGAATTGGAGCTTTGTTGTTCGAGGTTTACACAATATGTTGGAAAATCATCGGGATTCTCCTCGTTTTTTCGACATCCGCAATCGGATATCCAGGCCTCATCTTGTAGTTCATTGCTCTCCAAATCCAAGCCTGGATGACAACGGTCACGGTCACTGCACCTCCTTTCAACTTAGACCTCCAATGTTTGTTGGTTAACAAAAATGCCAGGTCAGAAGCTATGACCCAGAAAAAACGGGCTATACTAACTTCATATTGGGCCTTTAAGACCAGGGGGACTGCTCTCCTCCCTTTCCTAACCCTGGACCTGAGCGCACTGCTTACAGCGCCGCGCTACCATGCCGAAATCTAAGGTGCAAAACCTCTACATGGAGTAGTAGAACCAATTGGTTAATACGATTTCACCACTGCCTTTGACATCCTTTGACACCTTGCGTCTAGCGTAAAGACCGCAGCTTCTGCCCAGTCAACTCGCACCCGTAACCTGCAGTCACTGTCTCGCGGCATCTCCACCAAATTCTTGATGATCACATATATGTATACCCTCTGGTAATTTAACATAGCTATTGAAAATGGCCATTTATAGTGAGTTTTCCCATTAAAAATGGTGATTTCCATAGTTTTTGTATGTTTACCAGAGGGTAATTGATAATAATTGCAAGTACGATATCCACACAGATTAATGATGAAAGTACACATCCAAGGCTGACCCACTCATCCCCTGACGAAGATACTACTGTTTGGTTATGTTTGGTTGGTGACTTGGTGATAATCAGGTCAGGAAATGATTTAACATCAAGACAACATAGTTGATCGAAACCGCCAAGTCAAGAGATGTTAGAGATGTTGACATTATGTTGAAGATATCTTCGAGAGCGAAAGTCAACTCATGTCAGCATGTTTCAAGTTAACACCAAACTACCTCCAAGTGCAGGTTGGTGATGTTTTTATAATTGCAAAACAAACCAATATTACCATTTATACACTAGACTAAACACCAAGAAGAGGCCCGCAGTTTCTAAGTTGGTTAGCAACATTCTGTAACCCTACCAAACTATAGATATATCCACCAAACGTCCTAGCTAGCCTACACAAGTAGTGGGTTCAAGATTTTATACCCCCATCAAACTATCCACCATAAGTTCTAGTTAGCCTACTTCAAAACCAACTTACTTCACAGTATCATTTAGTATCTTAGGAGGAATCAAAGTAGAATGCTGATGAACTTAGTGGCAGGCCGTTAACATGAAATTGGCCTGAACGCATGCACTGGGCATTGCCAATGCAACAAAGGAAAACGCAATGAAGGAAACACTTAGGATTTGCTGCCAAGTTTGCAGCAAATCGCTGAAAACTGAACTGGTGGGTGTCAATTTCATCATCCCTGTAGCGTAGCTGATGATGATGTCTGAAAACATGGTTGGTTGCTACCTTCACACCTATTAGTTATTGGATGTTATTGGTGATCATATTCCCAAACCCACCAACCAGATCATCATTGGTTATATGCCCAGAAAACGTCCCATTTTAGATGCTTAAACTAGGCCAAGCCATCCATGTTAACATGTGACCCTCTACATCATTAGGTTATACCTAAATCACATAAATCACATCCCCATTTTCCATTCACAAAATTTTTGACGTTTGCGATGTGGAAAACCACTGCTTTCCCGTTCGGTTTTAATCATCGACCTGATGGCTGATGCCATTCTGGGGTGCCAACTAATCAGATCCATCCTAAATCATATCCCAGTTATAAGTCCATCAAAATCCATTCAATATCCATTAAAACAGACATCAAATTCCATTGAACATCCATTAAACATACATTAAAAACCATTCAATATCCACTAAAATCCATGAACATCTCCAGAAACACGTCCCAGAAACGTTGCAGCTTCATCTTCAGCACCAGCTCCGCGGCCAGTTGTGCTCCTTTGGATCCCAAACCGTTGGCGCCCAACCTGGGCTTGGCAGAAACAAAAAACGGATGGAAAACACTGGATTTCTTCATGAATTTGAGGGATTTCTATGAGAATTCTATGGAATTTCTATGTGTTTTTTTGATTTTTCTAGTATTTCTATGTCATTTCTATGGTTTTTTTATTTTTATAGTATTTCTATGTGATTTCTATGGTTGTTTTTTCCCCACCTGCCAGGTGAGGGTTGTTAGATTTTATGTCAGTTGCCTCCTCCTCCTGCCGCCTCCTGCCTCCTGCCTCCTCCTCGTCCTCCTCCTCGTCGTCCTCCTCCTCGTCGTCCTCCTCGTCCAACTGCAACCCGCGATCCACAGTGTTCTCTGTCGGACCTCAACCACGACCATCCATGCTCAGTGTTCCCTGCCGGACCTCAACCACGACCATCCACGTCAGTGTGCCCTGCCGGACCTCAACCACGACCA
>Ga0126342_10010093_pt1 | contig 16896 bp, 17 predicted proteins | sample Cyp1metagenome_FD_92528 | JGI IMG/M metagenome (GOLD analysis project Ga0126342, IMG submission 92528) | Coral microbial communities from Lord Howe Island, Old Settlement Bay, Australia - Cyphastrea 1 metagenome | ecosystem: Host-associated > Invertebrates > Cnidaria > Coral ... | reverse complement strand
GGTATGTAGGTATGTAGGTATGTAGGTATGTTGGTATGTAGGTATGTAGGTATGTAGGTATGTAGGTATGTAGGTATGTAGGTAGGTATGTATGTATGGATGGATGGATGTATGGATGTATGGATGTATGGATGTATGGATGTATGGATGTATGGATGTATGGGTGTATGGATGTATGCATGCATGCATGCATGCATGTATGTATGTACGTATGTACGTAGGTACGTAGGTACGTAGGTACGTGTGTACGTAGGTACGTAGGTACGTAGGTAGGTAGGTAGGTAGGTAGGTAGGTAGGTATGTCTGTGTGTGTGTGTATGTGTGTATGTGTGTATGTATGTATGTAGGTAGGTAGGTATGTAGGTATGTATGTATGTATATATGTATATACACCACCACAGGGGCATCATACCCCCCCCCATCCCATGGGGGGGGGTGGGAACACGGGACACGGGACCATCTATACCATGGCGAACTGTTAGTCATAACCAGAGGGTAATCTAATTCTTTGCGATTCACGCTTCGTGGGATGATCCAATTGCTGGATCCCCATCTGACAGGGACCAGATATGGACAATGACAGTGATCCACATCTTATCCAGACAAAACATTTTTATACGGCCAAACAAAGACAAATCGACTTTAGAGACACCAAACAAAAAAACAAGTCAAGTTGAGCGACAAACTTGTGATATCTTGTTACTGGTTGGTGGTATACCTACCCCTCTGAAAAATATGAAAGTCAGTTGGGATGTTTATTCCCAATATATGCAAAAAACATGTTCCAATCCACCAACCAGTTGTTATCATCATTCGAGGTTTAAGCCAGCTGTGTCTCTTGTGGGCCATGAGGCACGGGTTCTGAATATATCCCCCTCTGTTTCGTAAAGATCGACTTCCAAGTTTCGTAAACGACCACATTGTAGGAAATACACCAAGAAAAGGGAGCTCCCAGCTCTGTCTGATGCATTTCCATATCTATCATTGCATATTTTTTTGACCAGTTGCTGGTGTTTGCTGCAAACGTGCATCTTGATAACATGAGCCGGGCCAAAACAACTCAGCACACATATTCAAGAATTTACACTTGATTTCTTCCTGAACTCCCCATGGTTCCACCCGATTTTGTTGTACGAGATCCAACATTTCGAAAGTGGCATTCCGCTTTTGTGAGTTCAAGCCTCATTTGGGTACAGCCAAGTCATGAAAGCAACATTGGAACACACAAGTCTGGTCATGTTTGTATCATGATGAAACCATCTAGTTTTGGGGTCCGACACTTCGATCATATTTTCCCAGGCTACGAACAACGGATTTCCATATCTTCGTTTTGGAAAATGGGGTAGTTCCCCATCTTTTACCATTGCCCTAGATTAGTTAGCTTGTTTGTGGCTCGAAGAAGTAGGCCTTTCTTTGATATAAATAAATATCTCGCCATAGACCTCTTCCCAAAAATGAGCGCCGGAACACTTGACTTCAGACGCAGTATCAGCATAGTCAATTTTTCTAGCAATTTTTACCTCGAAGCCCTTCCATCAGAAAGTTGTTGAAGGAATCAACAGCCAAGATTTCATCTTGGGTGGTGATACAATGTTGTTCGGTCTCCAGTTTCAATCGTTTCACCAATCAGTTCGGTCTGCCAAGGCACCGATTCTCGCGCAGCATGAGAGGCTCGCGACATGACAGCCATTGCTGCCACAACTCCCTGCAGATCAGAGAATTTCTGGGGAGTTGACCATCCAAAAAGTCTGGAACTTTTGCATCCAAAAACTCCCAAAGGTTTGGGATTCGTTTGGCACAAACTGTTTGTGATCTGCAAAAAGAGCAAACATATTTTTGGATGCTGTTTTCACCAGTCCTGATTTTACCGGCAAAAACTGAGACGTCATTTATGATGACTTTGCCTAGATTTGACCAACTGTTGGCATTGCAACATTGAAGAATCGAGTCTTGCCAACAAAAAGTCTCCGAAAGGAGCAAACATCTGAGCATGTCCGTGGACACCCCCAAAAAAGTTGTCGGATAAAGGGGCTTGTTTGGGTTTCGTATTATTGCACATTTCCAGAGTGCCAAAGGTCTTGAAATTTCAGAGATCACATATATGTGGTGTATTTTCTTGGAGGCCGGTTGGATATCTAGTGTTGGTTTCATACCAGCCCCAGAAAGACCTGGAAACGATATTCCAACATCACCCCCTTCTACCCCCAAAAATTCGGGATTGATTGGCCAACATTTCGCTCTCCAAACAGCAGGGATTGTCATTCTTGGACCCGGAGCTGCCCGAAGCATCAAGGCCCCGGTTGACCAACAAATGGGGGAATATCCCAAAATGGCCATGTGGTACCCTGATCAGATAGGGAAGCAGGTGATCAACCAATTGATTTAGGGGTAACCTGGTTTCATACAAACTCAGATTCCGAACTCTTCCATCAACCTACCACTACGGTGCTGCTGGCTATAACCCTCAGTAATAGGTTCATGACTGATTTGGGTGGGTCCTGGGTCAAAGTCGAACCATGTCAAAACCCTTGACATCCCTTGACTACTACTGTGGATGGAAGAAATCCTACACCAGTTGATAGGTGGTTTATCCCATTATTTGTAGGGTTTCAACCATCCAAGGCGGTGCAGGATTTCTTCCATCAACAGTAGGTCCTGAGGTTTCCACAGAGTTTCATCAAAATAAAACAGGATGATGCTGGATGGTCATCCTTTTCATCCACACAAACATAACATTTTTGCCCAGGCACTGCTGTGGGGCATTGACCCTGTCACCCTTGGGCCACTGCTGCTCTCGTCCCATGAGGGCCCAAAGTTCTTTGGTCCTGGGAGGCTGTGTCGCAGATGTTTTTCATCCGATTCCACCATATTTTTGGTAGGGTTCTATATATATGATGGGTATTTTTGGGCCTTATATAACTTATATACATCATTATACATCTACCCTCTGGCAATTTAACATAACTATGGAAAATCACCATTTTTAATCGGTAAATCCACTATAAACTGCCATTTTCAATAGCTATGTTAGTTTACCAGAGGGTATCCTTAAATGACAGAATTTGATGCTTTTGGAGGGTGAACCACTTTTGCAATCAAAGGCCAGGTACATCCATGAGAAAATACCCGATGTTGATCGAAATTTCCACCATAGGCAGATATGTTCATTTATATGCATGATGAATCCATTGAGAAGAATCAATTGATAGAATGGTGATTCATCCATTAAACCTCTGGTAAACTAACATAGCTATGGAAAATCACAATTTTTAATGGCTAAATCCACTATTTCTATGGCCATTTTCTACAGTTATGTTAGTTTACCAGAGGGTAATCCTATTGAAGGCGGTCGATTCCGACAGGCCAGAGTCCCTGGCTCAAAAGGAGACCGTAAAACACGCAAGTTACCGGAGTCGGGGGCATCCGGCCTGGCCGGGTCCAAGTCTGTCAAAATTCAAAACCATTACCCTCTGGTTATTTAACATAGCCATGGAACATGGCCCATTTATAGATGGTTTACCTATTAAAAATGGTGATTTTCCATGGCTATGTTAAATAACCAGAGGGTATTTGGTATAGATTATTTGGTATTCCCCCATAATACCAATTATGATCCATTATGTACATACCATGAAATACCAAAAATAGAAAGACCATTATGTACATACCATGATTTATTTTGGCTTTCGCCTGGGCTTTCAACGAGGTGTTTGGGTTCAACAGCAATCTCCAGCTGGGATGACCCCAAGGTTGTACGCAATCCATCTGTCCCAAGTCTAATTCCTGAAAAGTCAACCAAACAAAATGGGCAGAATTCTTATCAAAATATGTCCACTGGTCATTTGATTAGGGCATTTTCCAGTATGATGGGCTTAATCCATCTTAATCCCCTATTTTTAGACACAACATCAGTTAGATATGGGTCAAAATCATCAACCACAGGACTTTTTTGCGAAAAAAAACACACCATGTTACACCCAGCGGCTTTCTAACCCATTTCAAACACATCGAAAAACATGCTGATACAGCATTTTTCTTCGGGTAAACCATGGTAAACCCCAATCCCATGGCCTCCAACCGCGGTCATATCAGCCCAGTGTCAGCGCAAAATCTGCTTCGACATCCAGATGGGCAGAGGAGAGAACGGCCACCAAAACAGCGACCCATTGCCGATGCCGCATCGACAGATACTTTGAGGCTGGTCATTCGGAGATCTGAAATTCAAGCCCTTTTTTGGGCGCAAGTGAAACAGTTTTTTTTAAAGATCTTTTAAAATACTCGAACTCTTAATAAGTCTTAATAGTTTTACTCTTACTCTGAATAGTTTATATAGACGAAACCATTCTGTTTTGAGGTGCGAATGAACCGCTTTTAAAACCAAACCTCTGGATGGTCGGTACGAAACGAACAACCGCAAAAGAAAGTGAATCTGAATATTTGCAACAACAAATCACAAACACAGTTGATAATTCACATCGACAAAAAACAAATTTGTTCACTTGTGTATGTTCATTGGGGATGTTTGGTCGTGCAACAATAATCTCTGATGCGCTGATGAACCCCAAATACCAATTCTTGGTCAAGGAACAATCGCGGCAGACCCTGCCCAAACACGATACAAACCCTAGGAACAGTATCAATCAAATATGTCCGAAACAAAAAACGGCATGGCAAGTGTTGTGGTTGTGGTGGTTGAACCAGTCTTCAACATTCAGAAGGGAACCTGGTTGCAGCAACCGCTACAAATCAACAAACCATGGAAAAGGAACGGATAATCTGTTGCCCCAAAACGCGAAACCACACTTCTGGCGCATGCGCCCGTCGCCTGCCCTTCTTTGATGGAGTTGCAACACTGTCAAACCTCGAATTGGTCAATGACTTCCGCGACCAACACAAGATCATTGCAGGTCAAGTCGCGAGCAAGTAGGATACCAACAAACGTAGACAGCAGCGAATAACCGAATTGGATAGACATATTTTATCAAGTGGATGCATCCATGTAAACATGGGTCATTAAATGTCCCATTTTGGGAATATTGGACATCACCAACCATAGTAGCCATTATATACCATATACCATTCATGGTTGGGTGATGTGAAAAATGGGGACATTTAATGACCCATGGTGCCAAAACAAAAGGCGAAATTTCATGAAATTTCTGTTTGACCAGGAGGCCACTGAAGCCGGCCATCCCAACCTTTCAAAGCCCAAAGTATTCAAACATCATGGACGATGGACTCAGCAGTGTGTCAAAACCAATAGTACCCCTTTTTTGTTCACATCAAGTCATAGCTGGGTTAAAATGGATGTGAATATCCCCCTAAAAATGGTATGAAAATAGGTATTGATCCATACCCATGTGTGTAAAGGCTTTAGGGGCGGACTGCAACATGAAATAGCATGAACAAATCCTTTGGCACTTGGTGGAATTCCGACGTGGAACGTTACCACGGATACCGCTGAGGCTTCTGGCCATTCTTTCCCCAGCACCTGCGATGCCGTGGGGCGTTGCGTCACATCTTTGGTCAGCCTCAGCGTTGAGCCCGCCGAGGGCCAGCTATTCCACCAAGAACTTGTTTGCAGCATGATAGCGCTAACACCCTGACCTGAAACATCAAAACATGCTTGAAGCTGCTTTCATGATATCTTTGGAGTACTTAATCCTATGACCCTGGCGGCTGCTTCCAATGAATTTCAACGAACTGCAGCAACCCAATGCTCTGGGCGCTCATCCTGAAATGTGCCAAGCAACATTGCAGCAAGGAGGTCGCTCAAATCTGACCTTGCGGCAGGTTTGACAAAATGCCGAGCCAAAACGTGGCAGGCCTTGAGAGTTAGCGTTTTGCCCGACCAGGGTTGGCCTTGGTCGGAATCGAGCTACCTGTGCCAAATTCGACGCTGGCACGGTCCCTGAATGTCCTTGACATCTTTGAAAGCTCTTGCGGCAATGGTGATCTGCTTGGAAACAGCGCACATGCCAGCCCTCGGTGTAAAAATTTAAACTTCGATATTCATCAACCTTTCAATACCTTTCATCATTTGTGGCTTGCTTCAAATCACAACTGTAAATTAATAGTTATAACCCTAGTGCCCCAGCCCTTGCCATCAACCACCAGGGAATGCCCACTGGGCATTGCGAGCATTTGACACCAGCAATGAGTTATCATTCCATTACCTCAAAATGGAACAAATGAATGCCTGGGTGTAACAACTAATCTGGGCAAACTAATGTTGATTTGGAACCTCCTTTTTTTGGTTAGTTCACGCAATGTGGTGCCTCCCAGTTATTGCTTGCTGGCTTGAAGCCCCATCTGATTAGGTATAGACACACCAACCATAAGCCATAGTTAACCTAGTTGCGAGTACACATCAATTTAGCTATTTGGGGCCCCCACATTGCACTCATGTTTGGTTTGATCTCGTTATTCTTTTGGCCAACCTGAGACTTCTCCAAGTGCTGGAGAAGCTCTTCAAACATCTCAAGCGGCCCGACAGCTGCGGAGGCATCATGTCCAAGGGAGGTTTTCCTAAGGACGTTGGTGGTGGAAACTGTGGGGCATGGGTCAAAACTATGGGAATATCAAGTGGGACTTTTTGTGGGACACGCAACTATGGGGGTGGCCAGCAACAATGGGGATATATTGGGAATGATATGAATGGGAGATTCACCATCTATAAAAATAGGGATTTCATGAACTCTCTCTCTCTCTGTGGACAAACCATTTGGGGGTGATTTTGCATCATCCCAGTCATAGAAACAATGGACCAGATAATAAACCCGAACTGGGGATGGTCGTCCATTACCATTACTGATGGTTTACTTATTATGAATGAGCTGGGGATGATGATGCGTTTTGGATGTGTTTCTTTGCTTGGGGATGGCCTTGAGCAATCGACGTTTTTCGGATACTCCAAAATGGGGATGAAGAGGGATATAGCAGCTATAGCATGCAAGAGCATCCTGCCGAATGCCTATAGTCAATGGGAGTATGCTCCTGAACAGCCAGAGTGAGCCGGGTTGGCCACAAATGGGGATGTTCCCCATTAGTGAATGGGAATTTGACCTGCAACATTGGGCAATTTGGGCAGTTTCTTTCTAACCGTTACAGTAGATTAATTGTGAAGTTTACAGAAAACATGTGGCTCTAAGATGAGATATCCCCAAAGGCCGCATCACATCTCAGATGTGATGCGGCCATGTGATTTTTTATGTGCCATCCCAGAATGAACAGGATGGACCAGCTTGGCTATATCCCGTTGAACGGTTGGTTCATCATTACCGTGTCTGTGTGTGTGTGTGTTAAGCATGGCTATATTTATATATGAATATGCAGATATGACCAGATATGTACATATGGATGGTTTCAATTGGAATTCCTATTAATGAATGATTTTTTGGGGTACTCCAATTTTAGGAAACCTTCGTATATATATATATACATGTATATATATATATCTTATCATGTCCTGAATTATGTGGTTATCCCCTTCTCTCCCAGCCCTCTCGCAGAAGCGTCGGGTGAGAGTGGCATTGAAGATGTCCTGACGCAACGCGGGACATCTTGGGACACTGATGCCATAGGCATCTCGAATGGAAAGACCACGGATTTTTCAGGATGAAACCATGGTGTAAATCATACAGATAGAAATGCTATGAGCCAGGGGAACTATATATATATATAATTATATATAATTCCCAGTAATTGTTGGAGCCATATTCTTTTAATCTCTAATAATTAAGACTAAGGACAGGCCTTCAATAAATCAAACTATTGTGGTACGCTTAGCCGCTAAACCCAATCATCAACCATCCCACAAAATCGCCAACAGCACTGTGACCGACCCTGGAAAAAAACCGCATTGCTGACTTACCAAAGAAACCACGAGGATATGATGGCCATATGGGATATGGAATATGCCGCAATAATCCGCAAGCTCCAGGATTATGGCGACTGTAGAAGTTCACCAACTCAACATGGAGCTAACTGTTTCAGATGTTGGATAAGTGAAAATGCTGACCCCATGGGGGCCCCCAAAATCCTTCACTTTACACAAGACAATAGGTAACTGGCCACCTTGGGCCATGACTTGGCGGGCCATGACTTGATCTGGAGACTCCACCAGAATTTTTACTCATCACTAGCCATCGATTCATTGGGGCCGAATCCAAAATATCTGGCTCAGTTACTAAGAGTTATATGATATATATGATATACGTATATACAGCATATGTAATTTGAGCTTTATTTGAGGCGACGATTTCAAAAAAAACATGTTCCCCCAAAATACGGGCACATAAATCCCAATGAAGACCTGCTGGGTGCAATATGATTCATGCTGAAATCGGCCATGAAGTCTGTGAAAATTGTCCAGAAGCACGGAACATCACCTTCATCTGAGGCAATTAAATAGTCATGGATCATTGACAGGTTTGGTTTCTCTGAAAATTGGGTCTCTCCAAGTCCAGTGGTTCAGAATCTCATCTTCTCCATTAATACAATTGCCACTGGGAGAATTCATGAGACATATATCACCTCCGGACCCCAATCCGTTTACGCCAACGGTGAGCCATTTTCGCGCACATGTTGTGCATCCAGCCCGGCACGTTTCGCCGTCCGCTGGAGCTGGGGGGGCGCTGGGATGTCCTGGCAGTCTGGGCTGAGCTCTTTCAGGCACCACATGTTTCGTCATAAAAAGAAGACGGGGCTCTTGTCAAACCTGTATTTGGCTGGTAAGATATGGTAACACAAACACGTGGTGGAAGGATATTACATGATAAATCTGGATAATGAGTGGATAATTCATCGATAATTATCAACTGATAGTTCATGGATACTTGATGGATAAGAATGGACAAATGGAATAGTAAATGAGATTCCCTGAAAGGGGCGCGGACCCAAAAAAACCATGTCTTAAACATCATAACATAGTACAACATAGTCTAGTTTTGGAATGTTTTGGATGATTCTTGGGTCCCTCCTTTAGGCGGATGTACAATTTCTCTTGGAAATGGCAATGTTTGAGGTTCTGCGTCGTATATCAAGACGTGTAATTATTCTCTTCAAAAGGGGGATGTGATGAAGCAGAAATTGGATGAAATTGGGATGTTTCCCGGGAATCTTCTGCAGGAATCTTGCCAGCAACCAAGGAGTATACTGATTGGTGGTTGAGCCACTCATACAAAACGGCCGAGATCATCACGGGAAAGATGGTTGAACATGGTTGAACATGGTTGAGCAAGCCCCCAGAAATATCTGAAGTTCTGAGGTTCCAGTGATTTCCATGTCAGATATCGGCAGTGAAGCAGCATATGATGCCATATGCAGCCAGATCACCAACTTGTGGACCAATCAATCCAGGTACCATCAAAGAAGATTCGGATGCGGTCAGCGGTATAGCCTTCATTGAATACATCACCACTGATTTGTCAGGCCTGTGCTTGGCGATAGCATGCGATAGCTAGGTCTGAAACTGGCTCACTCTCAGTCTCTTCAGCGCGCAAGAAACCATCTGACACTGGATGCATCTCTAGCCCGTGCCACAGTTGCTGCGACGGAATGTCAGGACATCATGGTCTGGTTGATACATGCCATATGGAGAGGAAGACATGGATGGCATCGGGATTGCCATAGAAAAACCAAGGCAGTTTTCTTTCTTTGCAGCACCATCCACACATCACCACCACAATGCCATTGGAGTTGGCAAAAGGTCTGTCTGCCAAATCTTCATCGTCCTAATCTTGCTTTCCGACCGTGCTCTGAAGCACCCCACCACAGCTGGTTCATCTCACTACTTTGTTAGGGGGTTAACCCTTGACCTTCACAAAATCAAACCATGAACTCGCCCTTTAGGTATATCCCCCTCATAGCGACAGTGAACAAGCGGCATGAACACGACTACCCATAGATGCTTAAAGACGAGTCGATCTCGAGCGGGATATAACCTTCTCTCTATCAACATGGCTGAAAGCCTCAACAATTGAACTATTGTGAACAGCTTCACTAAACAACCATCACTTGCCCACAACGACGTTTGGCTCCATGAAGGCACCTGTCAAAGGCCCAGGACGGCTCTCCTTGCGACCCAGACATAAGGGAGGGGGAATGGGCAGTGAAAGAAGTGAAACTACCAATTGTCCACCCAACAAAATGCCTATCATGCATCTACAATGTACCTACAGTGGGAGCAACCCTGAATATCATTTTACAAATTTCTAGTTCAACCACCCATTTTAAGTATCCTTAATAGAATTCTATATCCTTCTTGTTTGATCATCTTTGATCCTCATTCTGCTTGGCTGGAAATCCACGCCTCCGCCGATTCGGCTCTGGTGAACTGGGCGGTGCCTCGAGCAGTTCTTCTGAGTGAGGCTCCTGGACCAATTCGCCGGACGTGGACGTGGACTTTTCTTCGAAGCTAGTGAAAATTCATGGGATACACTTGGATATTTTGTCTGGATATAAAATTAGGATATGATACAGTAATGATACAGTATCATATACTATATAGGTGTTTAAGGACCATCTATGGGATATAAACTTGATAAAACGATGGAGCAAAGACAATGAATGCGGATTTACCCTCCAGTAAACTCAGATTATTTCTGAACGGGGATTTCACCTGGGATTTCCATAGCTATATTAGTGAACACCCGTGACGTTGTTGGCATTTTTCCTTTTTTTTATTCCGGGATTTGATCCAAAAAAAAATCACGGCGCATCAAGGCCAGTGGCAATAAACTAACAGTTAGACGTGTATGGATGGTTACTGGGCTACTTGCCAACATCTATTCCAGTGATGCACAACCAATGGATACTAATGAAAATGGCATTTCTATATATTGATTCTAATAAGTAACTAGCATACTAGCATGATGGTCCAACTGAAGGGCTGAGTGCTCGCCACTACATCATTGGGGACTGGGGTAGCCGCTAAAGCTAGCTGGATCTGTCGCCACGAATTGATCAATCATCCACCTGTCAAAATCTTCGGTATAGGGGCCATCATCCAGTCAAATAGGCTATTTCTCTTGACATCATAAGATTGCTAATGAATGGCTAATATATGGCTAAGCTATCGCTCATCGGTGATACGGTGATAACCTTCCATTTCTTAAAACAGGATTATGAACCCTTCCGTTTTTTTTTGGCAAACATGCACCCATGAAGCAAGCGTTCACCAAGATTTAACATCCAGAATGTTTTTTCTTGAACTATTCAATCTTGGCTACCCTGCAAATGTTTAGCTGGTTAGCAAATATCCCCATCTGCAAAAGATTGAGTTGTCCATAGTTGTACTAAACTAACATAAACTAACTACCCATCATCAGTCGATTTACTCAAAACATATCAGATAACACCCCATTTTTGCTGGTTTAAATGAGCATTTTTCTTGGTTCAATCCCCATTCTTGTGGCTCAAATGCACATTCTTACGACTGAACTCGCAATTTGTTTATGGTTTATAGTCACCATTCTTGTTGATTCTAGTGGCTTAGATCTAAAATCCCTGATCACTGAACTGTGAGATACTCCCGTTTTCATGGCTTTAACTCATTTTAAATCACCATTCTTCGTCCCGTTGATCCCATTCTTCGTTGGCCTCCGCCTTGCGCCAGAGGTTCTTCATCATCTCGCTGGTGCTGGGCGAGTCCGGGATGTCGCGCATCCATTGGGTGACCTCGACAGGAGATTTTCGGAGCAAAAAATGGGACCCTCGTGGGTCAACGAACATAGCTGTTGAACATCACCATGCTATTCGTGGGTAAATCAACTATTTCTATGGCCGGTACACTGGTGATGGTGATTTTTCATGGTGATCTAGTGGGATCTAATGGTGATTAATGGAGGTTTAACCTCTGGTAAACTGAAGGTTTGCTGTTGAAAATCACCATGCTATTAGTGGGTAAATCAACTATTTCTATGGCCATTTTCAATAGCTATGTTAAATTACCGGAGGGTAATTTCACCCAGAAAAACATGTGATTGTACATCATTGTACCCACAATGGTGCTATTCTATAATGATTGATAGTTGGGCGGGATTCCCATGATTACCCGATGGATTATGATAATCCCCAGAACCAGTCAGGTTCTAAGCCTATATCTCGTACAGCCATCGACAAGGAATTCCATATTCTCGATGTGGTGAATTCGTAGCCCAACAAGGATGGGAATTCAGCTATTAAAAAAAAGAATGGAACGTAACCAAGTGCCCACAAAATTCAGGTGGGCGATTTTCATGATTTGTAAAATGCTGCAACATATTGGCTCAGTATATGCTATAAATATGTGCATGTATGTGTATATATGTATATATATGTATATATATATACATATATGTATATATATATGTATATAAGTGTAATGAATATATATATATATATATATACATACTTATACAAGTAGATATTGGGCAGTTTCCTCTCCTAGCCAGGTTTATGCCTTCTGATCTAAGTTGGTCCATAACTAAGCAGAATTAGGGTTTACGGTGGATATGTATGTATATATATATATAAATAGTTAAGAGATGTTAAGAGGGTTTATAAACTAACTTCTAACTGCGGGGCATCACTTTGTGGCGCCTCATGGTCAAAAATCAGACTTTCCCTCGGCAGACAGGGCGGCGGCGGACAGCGCCCCATCTGCGCCGCACGCGCCGCGCGCTCCTCCTTTGTGAAGCCAGGAGAGATGACCAAACGACAGGGGCGTTGTAGTAAGTGGGGGAGCAAAAACTATAGTGATGATATATGATACATGATGATACCATTTTAGTGATTTAGAGCCATTTTTAACGATACCATTTAGTGGGGCGTTCAAAGTGCTGTAATGTGGTAATTAGATGTAATTAGTTTGCTACTACAATGATTTAAAGTGACCCCCCTAATCAAACAGCCTAGAAAGTCATTAACCCGGGGTTGACGTCAGGGACCATAGTTGTAAGTTGTAGTGAACCAATGGAGAAACTAAAATGCTATCTGTAACATGAAAGTGATTTTGGTGTTGAAACCAAATAAACCAAGAGTATCCAACAGTGGCATTTAGACCCAAGAGAAATGGGTGACTCTGCTTTTAAGAGTCGCTTTTCAGTGAGATATGGTATAATATGGTGTACCCTCTGGTAAACTAACATAACTATAGAAAATCACCATTTTATAGCTGGGTATATCAACTATTTAGTTGGGCCATTTTCAATAGCTATGTCAGTTTACCGGAGGGTAATCGTGCATCCCACTTGACCCAGTTGGCGAGGAGCTGGATCGCCAATGACCCGCTGGATGTAAGCGTCTTGTGCCAGCTCCTTTTCCTGGCAATAAATAGGGTGGAACGTGAACCGGTAAGATTTGGGAATTTGAGCAGCAAACATGTTAGGGGTTGAATTTCATCAACAGGAATGGTTAGCTGAATGGGAATCATATTCACAAGCGAATATTGTGAGTCTGACTCGTCTAAACACAAATACTCATCGTATCTGGGCAAATTATAATAATTCACTAACCTGAATTAAGGCCATTTGGGGATGATTTCCCTTACTAACCATGATTTACCCAGATCGTATGGTCAAATTTCCATTGCGATGGAGAGAGGAGCCGTTTGAAACGTCAGGATTTCAGCCTTCAGATGATCTAGTGACGCACCGGTGAACACCCATCCTCTTCCGGGGCGGCTAGGCTACAATGTGGGGGGTCAGACCAAGGTCTGCAAGTCTGAAATGGTTTCAGGCTCTGGCCCGTTTTGATTGGTCAATTTTAGATACCTTGAGTCACAAAGTTCTGATATTCATTGATTCATATTCAGGCTATCATATCATAGTTATGTCTGGGTTATATCTAAACATATCTTGGGGGTCATCTTTGTAAGATCTTCTGCAATAGAGTATACCATCACCTGCAGAACCAAAACTTGCCTTTAATACGACAGGTCGCGTCGCGTGGAAGTTCCCTCATGATCTTCCACGAGGTCAGAAAGCCATCATGATCGACCAGATCGACCAGTAGGATATATCTACAGTTTTTTCCCAGTGTTTCTGCAAGACTTAACGGGTAAGATCCAATGTCATGGTGACTTTTTGCTTTTTTAAAACCCATATCCTTCTTGTAAAAAACAAAAATGTTGCAGCTTGACATCCATCCCATGTTTCTAGTTGACATCCCATCTATCAGGCCAATTTCTGGTTTATTTCAGCTGAACATCTCATGTTTCATCATTTTTCAAAAAGGGTGCTCCAAGTATGGATATCTCAGTCCGTCAGTCGATACAGTAAAATATCCTGGGTCGTGAATTCTGATCCATTCCCTTTATAAGTCTATGGTTTCAATTTTGTTCAAATCTTGTTCATATGAATTCTTCAATACCATGTTATCAGTTTTCATATATATATATATATTTATGACATACATACGTCTTACGTTCGAAACACAAAAACACATTCATATATCATATATATCCTCATATCACCTATCATATTTGCCCATGGCTCGCTTCATCATTGAGATATATTGAGATCCCATCCCTGTCCCCCCACTTGAAACAGTCAAACTCAAATCTTTTCCATGAGTTTTCCCAGTGTGTTCAATATGTTTTTCCATTTGGTCCATGATGGTTCATGATGAATTTCCCCTGTTCAGCATAGTTCAGCTAGTTTTTCGGTCGCTTTTTAGTCGCATCCTTTCCATTCTGTTTTTCCTTCACGGAAAAAAAACGGCCACCTTCTCGTCGTGGCGCTTCAAACGTTCCAGCTCTGCTTTGGCCCACAGATCTTTGCGCTGGTGCCGCACCAATGTGATCACCTACTATCGGAGAATGGGACGGGCGGCCTGATGGGGGTTGCCATAGGGTGTCCCAATATCTAGATGGTTTATAATGGACAATCCGAAAATAAAACGGATGAAAAAAGGGGGTACCCCTATTCATCCTATTTTAGGAAACCTCCATTTATAGATACAGATCAATGTTACATTCCACATATTTTCAACATCACTGCGCTTAAAGCCAAATTTTCTCTGCAGCTATGGGTAATATCACCATTAAATGATAGGAAACAACACATGTATCCAATAAATTTTAACGATAAATCGCGCATGTTTGCTGCGGCAACCCTCCAGAGGTTTGAATGAACCAGCACTGCAAGAAGCAGGGGAATAGACTTGACCAAATTTGCTTCTAAAGAAACCAGAAAGACTGGTAGCTTTATGGAAACTTTGATGATCCATCATAGCCTCTGGTAATGGAATCTCATATGTGCATCCACCTAAAAATAAGATTCCTACCAAAAATGGCCATTGCCCATTGTCACGTTTGAGTACCGGAGGCAAAACGCCTGGACATCTGACTTCCGGAGACTTCCGGCCCTTTTCAAATATTTGTCCTGTGGGTTTGTGTGAAAATGAGGGACCACCGAATACCATGGTGTATTATGGTTTATCATAATTTTCCTCAAAATTTGCAGTGTTGGTTATAAATCCCAGTGCATCCCCATACATATACAAGGTGAGGGTCTACTTATAAGTTGGTTTATAAATCCACTACCTGTAGTTATATCCTCCATAAACCCTGGTTAACCATTACATGTTATGATATTTCCAAGATATTTCCATGCATAAAACGCGCCTGGCTGATGACCTGGTAGGTGTTGAAACAGGTGCGGCAGACCTTCAAGGGTCTCCTTGGCGGAAAGCTGGAATGATGGCGTGTTTGCCTGGTTTCTGCGGAGGTTGAAGCATCCAGAGTCCAGAATGATGGTGAATAAGTAAATTTTAAATGGCTAGATGTATTTTTTCTACAAAATGCTAGGTGAATAGACTAAACACACTTTTTCTGAGCCAACAAGCGACACCTTTGATACAGTAGTTCTCCCATCCTTCGATCATACTGCCCCCTATTTTCAAACAAACCCCTAGCCGAAGAGCCGTTGAAACCCCATCCCCAACAGGTCATCTAGGGGGTGCATCCCAGTACTAGTGGTTCATAACTAATTATCTATCTATCTATCTCTCGATCCATCCATCCATCCATCTATCTATCTATCTATCGATCTATCTATATACGTATATATATGACTGCTGTATATCAATGAGATCCCACCCCACAAATCTGTTAGTACCTGGCTTTTTATGTGGGTATTGCTCACCTGAACCGATTCCTGACTCCCACATCCAAGTAGCTAATAGTAGTATCTCCAATTAGATGCTCATGAGGTCTCCATAATCTATGACCATTAATTATGGCAATAACCCCCCACCATCTATACCATCCTCATACCATCCCAACTCATCAACATGACGCCCTCGTACCGAAGCTCAATCGATATCGCATGCCGGGCACCGTCACATCCATGCGAAGGGACATGTTGCGTGGCACCTCAGAGGCAGGCTGTCTGCCCGGTAATTTCAATGGGCCATCACAATGGGATGTTTAATGGGGCTTTAATGGGATGCAATAGGGAACACACATGCCAATTCAAAGGGGAATTTCATCCCATTAAAGCCCCATTAAACATCCCATTAAACCTGGTGTTCCCTATTGCCATTTCATGGCGATGTTCCAAAACCTGGTGAATCACAGCGAAGTGAGACGACATCATCGAACTGGCCGTGGGCCATGGCTTCAATGGAGATGTCAAATTGCCAAAGGGTAGCATGCATTTCGTATCATATTATCATAATACATATATATATAATTATATATAATTTTATATATATGTATATATATAACTATATATATATGTATATATATATATATGTATATATATGTATATATATATATGTATATATAAGTATATATTGGAATGATCATGGTAGCGTTAACACTCCTCGGGTTTCATGGTGATTTTTTGGTGGCAACAACTTGGTGAATTTTTTGGTGCGTAAATTGACCTTGATACACGACGCGTGTTTTCT
>Ga0126342_10010092_pt1 | contig 16896 bp, 17 predicted proteins | sample Cyp1metagenome_FD_92528 | JGI IMG/M metagenome (GOLD analysis project Ga0126342, IMG submission 92528) | Coral microbial communities from Lord Howe Island, Old Settlement Bay, Australia - Cyphastrea 1 metagenome | ecosystem: Host-associated > Invertebrates > Cnidaria > Coral ... | reverse complement strand
GAATGCCAGAAGATATGCCAGATAGAATGCCAGAAGATATGCTAGATAAAATGCCAGAAGATATGTCAGATAGAATGCCAGAAGATTTGCCAGTAACAAAACGTATAAATGTCATGGTGGGGACAACTCGAAGTAAAGTAATTGTTTTTCTTTTCGTGGGACCTCTTGGTTAAACTGCATCGGGCCAACCATTCTCCAATTTCTTGCTCTAGACCGGAGCCGATGGATCAGCGTTTTGATCAGCACTTTGATCAGCACATGTCAGTCAGTTGAGGTGGGCAAACTCTCCCTTGAAGCCCAATCTGGTAGCCTCTTCGGCACTCTTCCTCGCTCCAGTGTCCGCAGCATGCAGGTGGCATCCTCTGAGTCGGACAGCGGATCCGGATCTATCGGATCGCCAGGTGTGACTACAGTGACCCCAATGGCGACCATTGCGGAAGATCGTGGCACGGAACTCAGTTTCCTGGAAGCTGCTGATGTTTTTGTTGGGCGTTTTTCCTATGAATTCCTCCGCAAATATGATACTGGGGGTTTTGATTGTTTCATGTTTTTCCTTCTTTTGCCCCTGAATCAGCCAAGGTGCCAAATCTGCAAGAAACAGCATGAAGAGCAGAGCCTCCAGATTGGGCCGAAGAACTTCGGATACTCTGCCACTTCCGGGGGCCAGGGCTGTGTGTCGTTTTACCCATCCAAAGTCCGTGGACTTTTGCGGCTTGGAGCTGATGGCGTGTCAGTGCCAGGCGGAACCTTTGGCGGGCAGAGATCGAAGTGCGCTGCTGGTGCTGCTGGAACAAGCTGCCAAGTCAGTGGAAGCTGCGCGACAGATGAAAGGACGGGACGTTTTTTTCACTGGGAAATCCGGGAAATCGTGCACCTCAGGCTATACTTTTTTTTTGGGGGGGAATGACTATAAGTAATTTGACCTGTAAGCCCAATCTTCGCAACTACTGGAGGTGCTCATGATCGGATGTCAGCTTTAGGATGTATACTGTATATACGATGTATGATATATTTGGTGTCTCAACGTTGCCTGCCTTCTGTCACTCTTCCAGTTCAGACACATTGTCTTGCCGTCTCTAAGTGGTGCGTATCCTAAGGACTTAGGCAGTCGGGGGATGTACAGCTTCACATGTGAATTAAGACGACTTGTTAAGTCTGTCTTAGGTCAAGTTTAATTTAAAACCGCGCTTCTCCACATGTTTTTTTTGCAGACCAAGCTTTCATCAATGGATTGGTTTAAGGGAAAATCTACAGGAAACCATATAGATGTTCCCATTAAATATGGTGCTTTCCTGTAATTTTTCCCGTAAACAAATCCATTGATTTCAACATCGTTCAACCCATTTCATGCCAGGGGATGCGAGTGCCATGCCACGGATATTGGCACAATTGAGTTCGGAGTTAACTCTGCACGGAAGGGAGTTGAGAGTTGGAAGATTGCAGACCGTTACTGGGAGTCAAGATGATCAAGGGAGAAACCTAAGGGAAACCTAAGGGAAACTGGGGGAAACTATGCATATACCATCATATACCATGAATATCCACTTTTAAGGTATAGTATGATGCCGATGTTGTAGGGCTTCCTCTAAGTTGCCCCTTCATCATGTAAGTTGTTTCCTGCATGTTTCAAATATTGCTCGTGGTTTGTCGCAAAATTGAGAATGCTGGTGCCCCAGAAGGGCAATTTCCATTGGAGGAATGACCGAATTCGACAGGGTTTTCTGGGCATTCTATATTGACACATATTGACAAGTCACCCACTGCTGTGTTTTTTCAAAGAGTGGGACTGAAGAAGGATAGCACATCTCATGCCCCTAGACCGAGAATGAGCTGATGAGTGGAAATTGTTTTTCTTCGCACGGTTTCATATAATGAGTCATGATGAGTCATGATGCATCATGATGCAAATGCTTTAAACTTGTTGGCCCGTCCAAACAAATTCGATACTCACAATGATCCATGTTCTTCAATGTTCGCAGTTCTCTTCGCAGGGCATTAACATATTGGTATAGCTCCCCATGTTTTGGTCTCCTATGGGCCAAATTCAAAAACATCTTCCAGGTTGGAGTGGAACCAGTGGCATTGGCAGTCCTATCACAACTCATTGAAGTTTTGGATACCTTGGTGCCGAAAGCCAACGAGAGCCATGAGAATTCCTTGGTTCTGGGGCACGATGGAAGTATGGGAGGTGAGGCCAAACCGCCCTACACGGTTGCTGGGACAGTAATTGGACAGTTTTTTTTTGGGGGGGGTGGTAGCCTCCAGTGAGCCAACATAACTATGGAAAATGGTCATTTATTTCCATGATTTACCTAGTAAAAATGGTGATTTCTGTGGCTATGTTAGTTTACCAGAGGTCTTCCTTCTGGGGAAGACGATTTTGTCCAATGACTTGGATGATGGGGGTACCATGGATTTGGAAAGCTCCAAACATCATCAAACATCATCATCCCAGGAATCCTTGTTGGAATCGCTGAGTCAAGCCTTTGGTCCTCACGGTTTTCTACCCGAAGTCGTGGAATGTCTCCATTCACAGCCGCAGCTACCAGCTGCAGCGGCTGAGCAGCTGAAAATCCAGTGCCTGCTGTCGCTACGTCTGGCAGCTGCTTGGGAGACCCCCAGCAGCGTGCAGAAGCCCATGGAGCTGGTGATTCAACAGAAGCCTGCTGGGTTGAACTGCGACGATTTTTTTTTGGTCAGTTTCCCAGTGTTTTTATGGATGGTTTAGGTAAATCCACCAGAACTGCCAGAAATAGTTGATGAATGTTGATGAATGTTGATGAATGTTGATGATGGTGAATCTACTGGCTTTTTCCATGGTTAATCCATGGCTAATCCACTGATGATGTTCTCTTTCAGCTTTTTCCATTGGTGAATCCATAGAAAACAACCACCAGATTTCTGGGTGCTGGGATTTGGGGTCGGCCCTCCAAGGAAAGGATGTGAGGTGTTGATACAGCATGAAGAGTTGATCTGCAGATTGACACTGGGCTGAGTTTAGGTTGTGGTGAGTTTCGTTTGGGATTTGAAAAGTGTGGATTTGGAAAGTGTCACCGGTGTTTTTTTCAAACTTGATTTCTTGATATTTCTTTTGGGAAGATGCTGAGAGAAACAGTCTGAAATTGGGGCGGGTTTTTGTTGATCATATATGTCACCTTAATTCTGGCAATATGATCTTAGTCACTCCGACCCACTTCCTATGACGTGTTCTCTTCCTTACTCCATTTTGGGAGGTTTGTCCATTCGAAAGATGATGGTTTTCTTGCTAGCCATGTGCAGTAGGACTATCAGAGTTTCAACCATTGAATGTTCATCATTTCATGAAACCATGCAACATATTACAAATCACCCAACATTGTCAAACACCATTCTAAAATCACATCATTAAGCACCGTCGTAAGACCACCTAAAGTCATTCAACATCATCCAAAATAATCCGCCATCATTCAAAAAAAATCAAAAAACAGCCCAAATCATCTAACATCAAACATATCCAAACACCAAAAACATCAGATTTTTGCCCCAATAAACATATCCAAACAACAAAAAACATCAGATTTTGACCCAAAAAACATATCCAAACAACAAAAAAACATCAGATGTTGCCCCAATTTTCATGAATTTTCCAGGTCACCCCATCCAAGGAAGAAGGGCGATGGCAGCACCACTGTCATAGCACAGCTGGGCTTGGCGTTGGAGATACAGCAGTTGCTGCTGTGCTCGGATTTGGGGCTTGAGCAGCTCTGTGACACCTTCACGTGCCTTGGATGCCTTGGAAGTTGATTTCGATGTTGATTTCGACATGGGGAGACCAGGACAGGCTGGGTCACATCTGTTTAAAATTCCGGAAATGATGGATTTTGAGGAGGAAAATGGAGATTTCTTCAAGGGGAAACGTGGGATTTCGTCATTCGAACTTGCGAAATGGAGACGTTGCCAGCAACAGTGCGGTTTTTACCGGAATATTTGGCCGTGAGAATTTGGTAGCAACACCCAAAACAAATCAGAAAAGCTTCAATTTTTCATTGTTTAGTGATGTCATGTTACTTTTTACGTCTTTTGGGGTTACAAAAACCATCAGAATTAAATAGTGGTCTTGCATGGTTTGGCAATCAAAAATTTGGATTGAGCCTAGTAGAACCATTAACCAATGGCTTCAGCATGTTATGGACACGCAAGGAACACGCTCATTGGAAAATTCTGATTGATTAATTAATTCCGATTGTTGGAAACCATTTTTCCATCTTTTCCCAGTTATAGTTATAGTGGTGCTGTCAATTTGTTTTTTCCCCTCTGGGACATGCCGTTTTCGGGTCAAAGAGTGCAGTTGGAACTGTTTGCGTCGTCATGAGGAAAGCAAGATCCGGGGCGACACGCCGGAGACCTAGCAGATAGGGAGAAAGATGGGTTTGTTGGAAGATATCCCATATGCTCCATGTATGGAATATTTACCAACATTTGCTCTAAAAATCACCCAAATGCAAGTAGATATACCATACATGGAACATATGGGTATGGTATTGGGTGAAGTATAACTTAAACCTCACTGGGATGTCATGGAATGATGCTTAGTAAGGCCCAACATGTCAATGATTTCAGCCAGATAGGAATGCGGCCCATGCGGCCTTGTCAATGGGGTTATCTTGGGATGAGGATGATCATTGCCTACAATGAAAACCATGATAAATCCATGTTTCTTCTAAGTTTTGGCCTGCATTTTCCCGTCGATATTGTAATATTCACCTTCTTTAAAAACATTTTGGGGTGTTCCTTTTCTTTAGGGAAAAACGGGAGAATACCATTTGTGTCGGGCCTCACTCGGCACTGCGGGAAGCCACTTGACATGTTTTTGGCATTGGTGTAGATGTCCCCTAATTTCTAAATAAGATTGTTCCAATGTTGGTAAAGCAATGCCGTAAACCATTCCCCAAATCACCATAAATAGGTGGTAATTAATTATAAACCAATTCCAAATGGATGGTTTATGACATTCTTTTACCCACATTACTTGCTTTTTCAGCAAAAGTTGGTATGCTGATATGCTCCAATCTTGCGCAACAAGGGCCATCCATGGGTGAACACGGATCATCTTTGATTTGTATCCATCACAGTACCACGGTATCACGGTTGTATTTCAAAAACATACGGATCAAACACAGAACAGAATTCTCCAAACGTGTGGTGATTTCAATTTTATTCCAACCACATTGTTCCTCGATGTTTTCTTGATTTGTTTCCTCCCGAGACTTCCAGGTCGCGAAACTCCTTTAGCCACCATTGCACTTGAAACCTTGGAAATTCTGGCGCAACAGAATTGGCAGGTTCGCTGGGAATTTCGGGAGCGAAACATGAACCAAATCATGTTCACATTTTGAGGTGACCTTGACATAAATGTCAAGCAGAAAATCATGAGCTATCAGCTTTAAATCATTTTAAATCAGAAATTGATGGTGTCCAATTTCAGATCAAATCGCGGATGTAAAACGAGAGAAGGAATATGGTATGAAGTTGCAAAAATAGAATGTCAATCAACAGTAATTACTTGTAGTCTGGCATTTCCTAGGAAGACTATTTGGTATTCATAGGATTATCAAGCTTTTCTGGTGGTTTCAATCCTAGGATTGAAATGTATTCCTTACAATGTTTCTATGCAAAAAATCTCAGCAATTTATCGAATCGATCCTTAGGAACCGGTGACAGCTTGGTAGTGCAAATGATCAGCCATTTGGTGTCCATTTTTTGATGTTCAACTGTTCAACTCATGCATTTTTTCAATGATCTGGTTGATCAGTTCGAACTGGTGGTGCTCCCAGAATATAACGAACAATAGTTTATCGTAGCACTGTTTGTAAGTTGGATGTTGCTAAAGCCTTTTTCTGGGGTCTCTATAATGTTATAGATCCAATTCCATGATTCATACCTTCATAACATTTCATACCACCGGCAAAAAAATCAATGACATATCCCACCCCCATCACTGATATTACATGCCACCTGGGTTTATCCGATAGATTGTCGTCATGTTCCCAATGATTTGATTGCAGCGAGGGTAGATCCACCCTTTGAAAAAGACCCGTAAATTAGTTACATTGGTTACATACCCATTTTATCCTAATCCTAAATGTATATTATAATATATACATATGTATACATATATATATATGTATATATATATAATATTATATATTAAGTTGGTTATATACTTACATATTCCAGTGATATTCCCCGTTATATCCCATAAATCCCCAAACATGTCCCTTTTTGTTTTACATCTCACCAATATGATACACGCCGTCGTTCGAGGCATCCCCGGTTGCGATCAGCACAGTTCTGCCAGCAGCTGCAGCTCGGAGTAATCAACCCTGGTTGATGAATGAAACAAGTTGGTTTATAAACCCCATTAACTATAGCTATAGCTAGACATATACGGGTTTATAATAGTGGTTTACTGGTACCAACTAGATGATATAAGTGGTTTAACTATGTATCTATAGCTATATCTACCATACACCATAGATACCATAGTTAAACCATTTATATCATCTTATATCTCAACTTAGCTATCTTGACGATTTGGGGGAGGCGTCTCCGAAAATAGTGAGAACATAGTGAGAATTGGCTAAAATTGTTTTTTTCTTCAGAATTGGTTTCAACAGCCTTATTCATCGGTTGACACTACTGAGAGTTTCTCAGAGCTTTGGGGACAACTGTGATTAGTATGTGGATGTCATTAATATAGATGTCAAACTATCATTGTCCCAACAAAAAATATGATTAGTATATCAAACATTTTTTGGGTAAAAATACGCGTGCTGTTTGGACTATTAATAGTTGGATGGGAACAATACCATATTTTCATTAGATGGATTGGAGACACAACATAATATGGTTTTCATTTTTGTGGAAGTTATATCCACAGCCCAATACTTCAAGTTTGGGTGAAATTGAGCATGTATTTTGACCTTGCGTCAAGACAAAAAACTTCCGTTTTTTCCTCCAAAAAATGGAGTTAACAACCATCAAAGTGAGATCTAACCAACATCTGTGGCTGGAACTGCCGAAACTTTTTCGGTGCCAAAGATTTACGCAGCTTGCCGGGATCTGTATCATTCAGTTGTCACTTCTCAAAATCCAGTTGTTGATAACCATCCATATGTTGAGCCCATTTGGGATGTTATGTTTAATCCATTTGGGACGGTTATGGATGGTTGATATGTTATGTCCCTAAATTCCAACCATCCATAACCATCCCAAGGAGTCTGTTTGAACAGGGCGGGCAACTATGGGCAACCCCTTAATCTGGTGAAACAGCACAACATCTCCCCTCCTTTGGCCAGGCCACGTTATGAATGTAAACGCCGCCGGCAGACAGATCTACATCATATATGGTTTCTATATCCCCATTATAAATCATTTTATATATATATATATTATATAAATAAATATATATATATATATTATCCTCATTGTATTTTGGTGGAAGTCGAAGCGTTTTCAAGAATAGTGCGTCCTAGGTGGGGGAGACTAATATGAGAAGTCGATGCGATGTTGTGTCCAAGTGGTGTCAATATGTTATGTGTGTATTCTATTATTGTAACATTTTGCAAGGTGTGTCCCTGGTTGTCTTTCATGATTCATGTTTTAGCCAAAGGCACCTGATAAATGCGCTGCGTCCCATGCGGTTTGTATCTTGTTTTCGGAGATTACACTGACTTTCACGTCTGGGTGTAGTTGATTACCCTCTGGTAAACTAACATAACTATGGAAAATCACCATTTTTAATGGGAAAATCCACTATAAATGGTCATTTTCAATAGCTATGTTAAATTACCAGAGGGTATATCCCCCAGTTTATCCAACAGAAAAGGACAAGACCTGACGAACAAAGTAATCTGGGTGCCCCCAAGGCTGCGCAACTTAGGTAAACATCCTGGCATTGCTGTTGAACGCCACCCCTGTGGCTCTAACTGCATCAACGGCCCTGCTGGCATTTCTTGGAAAATCTTTGATATCTCAAAAGTTGGTCTCCTTTTCCTATAATGTGGTTAAAACAATCATAAACTACCCATTTGGGAATGGAACAAATATACCACCTATCTATGGTGATGACTGGGGGATTGTTTATTATTGTTTTAACCACATTACTATTCCCACGTTCAACTGTTGACTATTCATTGGCTGCCATTCGGATTTTTTTTGTTGTGACCTCACTGTGACGTCACTGGAGGGTCAGGATTAGGGGTATCTTCCCCACATGGCTCAACATTATAACAGTTTTTTCTGCTTGGTGGTTTGGAAGATGAATTTTATGACTTTATTGAAATATATGGTTATGTTAGTTTACCGGAGGGTATCGTTTTTCTTGGATTTATGTTTGATGATGATGATGATGATGACTGGTTGGTGGTTTGGAACCATGGATTTTTTTTTGACTTTCCATATGGGAACTTCATCATCCCAACTGACGAAGTCATACTTTTCAGAGAGGTTGAAACCACCAAGCAGTTTTTTTTTCGGTTGGTGAATTACTGTATGATTTAGCCAGAAATGATACGTGCCATGGTCAAAAACTGGAGTAGATCAAGCCAAGAATATTAAGGGATGGTCATTGATCCATTGATACGGGTTTATACGCCCATTTTACGGATTGATTTCCATTAATTAAGCATAGATGACCATACCACATATTTCATCTTTTCACCACATATGATATGATCCCTTCTCACCAATATTGAGTACCCCTTGCAATCCAATTTTGGGCCCCTGATTGGAGGCGTGCACATGGGGAAAGATACTTTTCCGAACTTTTCCTTCAAAAACGGGTGGTTCCACCATCTTCCAACATCGAAAATGCACTTGGAACATGCCAAACTTTGCCTCACCTTCATAGCTAAAAATCATCATTCAACATCTAAAATGGCACTTAGAAAATGCCAACTGTTGCCTCACCTATGGCAGATGTCATCCATTGGGATAGGAAATTTCCAAAAAAACTTGGCCAGGACCAAGTGGTACGAGCGCTCTGTGAGCTCATCTCACACGAGACGATGACTCCGTTCACTTCCCGGTTTTTTGGGACGGGGGTGGCATATCGAAAGCCTAAGGTTCGACTGTTAAGACCCATGAAAATCAACAAAACCATGGCTTTTCCACAAAAAATTGCCACTGGAAAATCGGAGAAAAATATCGTGGTTACGTGTAAAGGGTCGTCTAGCCCCTAAAAAATCATTCCCAGTTCCCTGTTGGGGTGCTTTTTTTCGACTTTGCAACGGTTCAATTATCAATTGTTAAGCAAACTATGCAAAAGATCACCGCGGTAATTGTTTGTATGGGGTTATATAATCATCTTCGCAAATATTTTTTTTTTTGCTCTATCTCCATTTTCTCATCAAAACAACCAGAAATTGGGGCATGACTGACTTTGAGACAGGCCAAAACATGATTGAAAACGAACATCATTGAAACTAGCATCGGTGGTTATACAGTATAAGCAGTTTTTTCGTCCCCAAATCGGAAGAGCAGTTTCAGTCATAAGTGGATGTACAACCAATCAACCATAGATTTTTCGGGGTTATAGGCTAGGGTTATATTCGTTCAATCTGTCGGTAAAACCACACATTTTTTGCACCTCAACTGCACCAGTGGCCATTCCAGGTATACCTACATAAATGAGAGATTCCCACCACAAAAATCACAAGAGGAATGGCCAAGGCCTATGTTCCATTACGATCCATTACGCATTTCCCCAAAAGATATTCTCAAAATTTCAATTGCCATTTCAGGTACAGTACCTAATTTGGAGGTATCTAGCATTATATATAAGGCCTATGATTCAGGGCTAAATTTCAGGGGATGTGTCCCATATGGCTTTTGATGGTGCAGAAACGCTCCATTTTTGGGACCTAAATTGGGAAATTCACTCATGAAATATCTCAACTAATGGGGGGTTCGAAACTTTATAACATGTTGTATCCTAGTTATCACCATAGTTATCACTAACTTTTTCATGGGGGTTGATGACAACTTATGGTGGGTTTATCACCATAGTTACCCTCTTGTTAAACTAACATAGCTATGGAAAATCACCATTATCAATGGGAAAATCCACTATAAATCACCATTTTCAATGTTAAATTACCAGAGGGTATACCATGTTTTTTTCATCTCAACTGCCCCACTTGGGCGAGCTCCCCTGAGGCGGTTCATATCTGCGATGCTTCAACTGGTACCTCGGTATATGTTGAATTTCCACTGCTCCAGCCGCAAGGGAGAAACACCCATTGGTTTCACCCCTGTGGCCGAGGGAAAGTGGGGATTTCGCTAAGAAATGCTGGTAGATAAGATGACAGATGGGGAAAAAAAAGGTTTTAACATGTTTTAACCAAGAAAAATGAGGGTTTTGATGCGAGTTTGATGCTGCTACAACTGGGTGGGAATTGGATTCCGGTAGCTGGGCCATACTCCAATAGCTGGAGGGTTATGGATGATTTGGGATTTGAAGATCCTTTGGAGAATCAACTTTTGATAGTGAAACAACATCAGATGGCTGGACAACAGTACCATCTCAGATTGGCGATGGAATTCATTTTTGCATACATAGTCCGAAGGTAGTGTCACTCCATTTGATGAAGTACGTTGGTGCTTTGGGCCTTTAGTTAGTCATGCGTCATGCGTAGTTATTCACATTCTTATTATTATTTTAATTTATTATATATTTATCAAGTTTTCAGCCATTTTTTCTGCCCAATTATCCGCTTGTCTCATCTTATCTCTCAGTCTATCTCTACATCTATCCGTTGATCCATCTACTTATTTACTTCCAAGCCTATCTCTCAGATTACGTAAAAAATATCCTTCACATTTGTCGTATTTTTCTGTTATGTATAACCATATAGTAAAGATAGTCATCCTGAAGTACATGTCATCAAGGATTTTCAAACATATTCCCGTTTCTGTGACTTACCCTCTTGTAATTTAACATAACTATTGAAAATCACAATGTTTAATTGGTATATCATATATAAATGACAATTTTCCATAGCGAACTGTTTGTTTACCAGAGAGTAAAAAACCCATCAAAAAAAACATAAAACCCATCAACATCCCATAAAAACCCATCAAAACCGCATTAAAAAAAAACATAAAAACCAGAGGGTAGTATTTGTTTGTATATCAAACCTATCTTAAACCTATCTTAAACCGTCCGGAACGACTTGGATGACGCTTTCCCTCTTTCTCCACACGTGACGGTGGGCAGGTACGATCACCTCCCAAGCCCCGCATTTGGCTGGGAAGCGTTGCTAGGTCTCAATGGCTGTGGCTGTAACTTCCATTTTCACGGGATTTTTACGAAGACTCGTCATTTTTAGTGGGACTTACCATTGATTTAATGGTAATATCTTTAAAAAAAATGCGGGATTCACGCAATTAATCCTACAATGACTGGGGTTCATGGTTATTTGGGATTATTCGTGGTGATTTGGGAATGGTTTATACCACCCAAAAGCGATATCTATCTCATCTATCTTTACGGCAACTGTTGGAACTCCATCTATCCGTCTGTGGATCTGTAAATCCATCTATCTATATTTATGTATGATTAAGCGGTTGAATTGAGTATGCATTCCGAACTGACAGCTATCATTGACATTGCAGCCAACCCAAACACACACACAAATATTTATACGTGTATGTATATATATAATGCATACTGATTCAATGCTGAGACGTACCACAGGGATCATTTTAGCATTTCACTTGGACCTGGCCCTGCAGCATTTGAGGTTAGCAATGCTGTGCAGATCAGGCAGGGTGCTCACACTTGCTGATGGTGAAGGTGACGAGAATAGCGAATCTCCTTAAGTTTTGAAGGCTATGGAGCTCAATTACCAAATTCCTTTCATAGATGTCCTTTTCCCATTGGTTGATTGATAGAGGGGTTTGAAGAAACCCCTTTAACAGGTTTGTTTGATGATAGATGGTATACCAGCTCCCCGCCCCTCTATTTTTACCAAAAGGACATTATTGATGGAACTATATGGATGAAACCTGAACCAAAAATTACGATGGTTAAAGATCCACCATTTTTCATGGGTAAATCCACGATTTCGACTGGGCCATTTTCCATGTCGCTGTTTGTATGAATGTTGACTCAGAGGGTACTTCCTTGGAGCTGATCGGGATGGCCCCCGTTAAACAACGGGTGATATCCCATCAGGATGGTGCCCCCCAGTTATAGCTGGTTGGGGATATCTATTTTCTTGGCTTTACCCTCCAGTAATCTAACATAGCTGTGGAAAATGGATCATTTAGTTCGATGATTTACTGGTTTGGAACCATGGAATTTTATGACTTTCCACATGTTGCGGCACTGCGGCAGCTGCTGTGCCAAGGGAGCATGGGAAGTTGTCCGTGCTATTTTCCATATGTTGGGAATTTCATCATCCCAACTGACGGACTCATTTTTTGCAAGATGGTTGAAACCACCAACCAGATAAGTTTAGTTATTTGTTGGTTTATACAATCCCCAGTAACTAGTGCGTTATATCTACCATAAAAGCATAGTTAATTCAGCCACTTTTTTCAGGCACCTGAACGCTATCGAACGGGCCCCATCAGAATCCTGCGAGCTGATGTTGTGGTCATGATGTGGTCAAAACTCCCAAGGAAGAAGCTACGTCAAGGCCTCATCAGGACTGCATCCGTCATTTTGATCATAGGTTCAATGGATTGGTTTGAGGGAAAATCTACAGGAAACCATAGATTTTCCCATTAAATATGGGGCTTTCCTGTAAATTTTCCCTTAAACCAATCCATTCATAGGTATACCAAGAAATCTGGATGAATTCTGTAGCTCACTGTGAATATCTGTGAAGTCAAGAGGAATGGTTAGGGATCCTTAGGATCCAGGGAATCCCCAAGTGATCCAACATTTCAGCTGTCAATGGAAATCAGGCAGATAATTTTATCATCAACCCAATTGTAGAAGGTTTTGGATACCAGCTGGTAAAATTTGGTAAATGGTGTGTGGTTTTATTATTGGGTTTACGGCATGTCCTGCGAGTGGCTAACACAAATCCGTAGTTTGAGGGGTGACGCAGCCCAACGGAACATCATTCAAACGTATGGAAAAGAACGGCCAGTTCACGGTTCCTGGAACATGATACACCTAGGCTTCAAATTGTTCGCACTGTGTGGTTTGGATCTCAAGATATCTCAAGTAATTAAGTCGTTTTCTTATGTTTTCTTGGGATGTACCCTTTGGTTATTTAACATAGCCATGGTATAGATGGCCCATAGAAATAGATGGTTTACCTATTACAAATGGTGATTTTCCATGGCGAACTGTTAGTCATAACCAGATGGTATGCTGAAAAAAAGCTATCCGTTCGGATCTTCGAATCCTTGCGGCTTGAAAAAGATGGAAACTCTACTGGAACCACCCCGTTCTCTCGCATTTGGATGGTAAAACCATGGTGGAATCGCGAAGATGTTTCCAATCCATTGACAAATGGCATGGTGATCCCCACGGTTTTTTTCCAGGGATTGGCGATGTTTGGAGTTTCAAGGAGTAGGATCCCAATTTTTTTTGTGATAAAAGGCAGTTTCCGTTGCCTTTTCGAAAAGATAGCTTCAATCTTAGGAACCGTCATGGATTTGGGAATTTGGGGGTGGATTCGAATGGGTTACATCTGGAGAATTCATCAAAGCCAATGGGATGTTATTTATAAATGGTTGACCATTCCATTACCCCAACTTTGGCAGGAATAAGGTGCCGAGCATGGTGGCTATTGCAGCCAAGGTGCCTGGGTATTCTGTGAGGTGACGAGGTGATGGGGCTGGTATCCCAGTTGAGCAGTGGATGTTTATCAACCCTGGTTGATGATCGTAGGGGATTATAAATTATAGGATTATAGGTACCCTCTGGAAATTTAACATAGCTATTGAAAATGGCCATAGAAATAGTTGATTTGCCCATTAATAGCATGGTGATTTTCCATAGCAAACTATTAATTTACCAGAGGGTACCAATAGTTTGGGAATATCACAATCCGTGAGAGGAATACCTATGTCAACATACCAGTACAAAAGGACAACACAGAAGCAAAACTTGGTTGTGAGGCACGACTTGCTGTTGGCTATGGGGTGTTTCTTGCGGGGTATGCTCCTGCTCCTACCATGCTACGGCCCTATGGCATGGATGATTGCAAATGAAGGAACCAAGCAGCCGCGGGGATCCTAGAAGGTGTCTCTTGCTCATGTTGGATGCAATAAATCAGTGGCTGAATCCGGATTAATGTGGTAAACCATGATAAACCGATAAACCCAACAATACTCCTATCATTTGGGAATGGTTTATAGCATACAAAGGGTGATATCGGGATTAGTTTATACCATCTGGTTATTTAACATAGCCATGGAAAATCACCATGTTTAATAGGTAAACCATCTATAAATGGGCCATCCATACCATGGCTATGTTAGTCATAACCAGAGGGTAATTGGCTTTACGACAGGCAAAAACGAAGTTCCATCAGCAGTGTGAGGTCGAACTCGGCGCCTTTTCGAAGCTGTACGAAAACCAAAGAATAGCCATCAAAAAGGGCCGAAATCAGCAACAATAGCCATGCAAATGCGGCATCAAACTTGGTAATGGGCATGTTACCGATGAACAATGGGAAATTTTGCCCAGAAATATCAGGTGTTTGGTCGATCGCAACTCGGGGAATTTTTCGGTGGGTCATGGGGCCCATGAAACCCACCAAGTATCGGATCTTCGGTAGCCTCACTTCGCTGGCATGGTTGTTTCCCTCATGCTCACATTGTTAGTACCCTCTGGTTATTTAACATAGCCATTATAAATGGAGGTTTATAGCTGGGAAAATTATCTATAAATGGGCCATTTTCCATGGCTATGTTAAATATCCAGAGGGTAACCATTTTGCCGAGAAATGAAGGTGCTGGCAGGCAATTGCTGGAGGGTGTGAAACTTTCAACTGGAAGGTAACTTCCGTAGCCGCGTAGCCCAATAGTTACTGCGGATATCATGGGGTATCTATGAAAAACCTGTAGGTTTTCCCTCACACCGACTCACACCCATTGATTTTGAACTTCTTCTAAAATCACATTGTTTACCCCTTGGTGAGCTAACATATATATATATATATAACTACATATAACTATATATATAGAGAAAAATACTAATTTTACTAGGTAAATCATCTAGACATGATCCATTTTCCATAGCAAACGTTCAGTTTCCTGGAAGGTAAGTGTCCAACCTTCGACAGGAAAAGTTGGCAGCTTTGCTGCAGCAGTATGGTGATGCCTTGCTGCTTGGCCCTCTCTTGGCAGTAACAGTAAGATGCGCCAACATATTCTGGAAGTCCTCTTCGTGGAATATGTGAATATCATCATTATCACATATCATCATCATCATCAGCATCATCATCATCACCAGCATCATCATCATCATCATCATGAATATGATAATCATTCTGATATCATACGTATGTGAATAATATTATATCACTTGATATGATAAATAATAGGAAATTCTGTTCATTCCTTTCTAGAATGTTCAAGGATGGCGAAGCTCCATAGTATATCATAGATCCGTTAGTTTTTCTGAAAGTTCACATGAAGTTCATGGATTTTTGGTCCCCTTTGGTCGTATCGTCCCTAGAAACCCAGGTTACGTTTGGATGATGCTGGGCCAGTGAGCAAGGCCGTGGAGAAACGAGCCTCGCAAGTCATTGTGCCCTGGACATCAATTGGAGCCTTTTTGGATTTTAATGTGCACACAGATATATATATATGTACACTGTATATCATTGTGGTGTATTTTTGAAACATAAACACAATACGGATGGATCGATGGATCGATGGATCGATCGATAGGTAGACGGATGAAGATAGAGATACAGATGGAGATAGAGATAGAGATAGATGGATGGAGAGACAGAGAGATTCGATAGACAGAAAATTATAGTTACACTACTGTTGGCCCGGTTGGCATGATTTATCCAGGTGGCAATCGGACATGTTTTTTTCCTTCGGAGCCTCGATGCCAAGGCTGCCGGCTCGTACTACGACACGGTGGAGGCCTTTGTTTCGGAGGCGCCGTTTTTGGGTTCATCCCGTCCCTTAAAAGGGGCGCCTCTTGGTGTTAGCAACCCACCATGGATAGAAAATTATTAAATTGAAGTTGAAACCTTGGAATGGATATGTGGCAACTATCATCATCATCATCATCATCACCAGCATCATCATCATCATCATCATCATCGTCATCGTCATCGTTTCAGGTATTTTTTGGGAGGCGCTTGGAGGCCCTTAGATTTATATATGGAGCTTTCCAAAAATAGGGAACCACCCAAAAATCACCCAACATTCATTTTAGATCGACCAAAGATTTATGGGTATCACGGGATGGCCCCATTGAAACTTCAGGAAGGAACCATCCTGAAAGAATTTTGAAAGTCGTCATAGGGCCATAAGGATCATGGATGATCATGGATGCTCATGGCAGATTTTAGCAGGGGCTTTTCCCAGTTTTGATTCCAAAAAAACAACCTAACAACCAAAGATAGCCTCTGGTAAACATACTAAAAACTATGGAAAATCACCATGCTATTCATGGGAAAACTCACTATGTCTATGGCCATTTTCAATAGCAATTTTGACATAACCAGAGGGTATCTGGAAACATTTTTTTGGTGGTCAAGGTTTACGGCAACCTTGGCCCTGTGGAAGAAGAAATGGCGGATTTCAGGCCGGCCATTTGGGATCCATGTGGGACTGTGATGGACTGTGCCCTCTCCAATGACTCCAGTAGTCCAAGGATTTTGGTTTCGGAAGATTTCTGTTTTCTAATCCCAGATGCGAACCATGGTG
>Ga0126342_10010091_pt1 | contig 16897 bp, 11 predicted proteins | sample Cyp1metagenome_FD_92528 | JGI IMG/M metagenome (GOLD analysis project Ga0126342, IMG submission 92528) | Coral microbial communities from Lord Howe Island, Old Settlement Bay, Australia - Cyphastrea 1 metagenome | ecosystem: Host-associated > Invertebrates > Cnidaria > Coral ... | reverse complement strand
GCGAGGGTTTGAATGAAAGCAATGGAATCCAAATCACAAAATCGCGACGTTTTTGTTTGCCCTTGTTTGATCTGTTGGGTTGATATTGATCTGGGTAAATTATAACGACCTCACTGCGACCTCACTGAAATCATGGTTAATAAGGGGAATCATCCCCAAATGGCCTTAATTCAGGTTAGTGAATTATTATTATTTACCCAGATTGATTGAACGGATTATACATTGGTGGTGAAATTCACCAACATTCACCAGCCAGATTAGTTCTGTGACGTGGGCCAGGGCCAATTTAAATCCCACAGACTCTTGTCGGGATGTGCTGAAATGTCTCGCTGGAAAGTACCACATTTTGTTTGATGTTCCCATCAAAACTCAACCGTTCGGTGATTTCCCAGCTACAAAGTGGGACCATGTTTGATTGCCCTCTGGTAAACTAACGTAACTATGAAACATCACCATTTTTAATGGGTAAATCCACTATAAATTGCCATTTTCAATAGCTATGTTAGTTTACCAGAGGGTACCTCTGGGTTTCAAAAACAAAAGTTCTTTCCCCAATGTCAGTGTCGACCTTTGGAAAGGGCCAAAGGTTTGTTCTCGGGTGCTTAGGCTTGAAAAGATAAGGTTTCATAAATCAAATTGTTGCAATGGCTGTTTGCCGGTTTGGCCTGAAAGTAGGATACTCCAAATATCACAGTTGATCATCATTTCCTCCCTTTTCAGCGGCTTTTTTTTGGGGAATCCGTGGGTATCCCACAATTTAAAAACAAGCTGCCACCACCTGACAAAAATTTGGTCGATCTTGGCTGATAGATCCAGAGACTTCCGAAGCGAAGATATGGCTGAATCAATAAATGGTAGATTGTCGTATATCAAGTTAAGTTGGCTATCGCAGTAAATACATTATAATTCATATAAATATATATATATATATATTATTTATATATATATATTATACATATGTATAATAAATAGAATTTATACATATGTGCGCACTCGTATCACTAGTACCACGTCGGTTGACTTTCCCACCATTTCTTGCATTTGTTGGAACCCGTCCAACCCAACCCCCAGCAGCAAGGTCTGAAGTGAAAGAGCTGGGCAGTGGCAAGGCAGAATCACTGGCCCAAAAAACAGATAGAAATAAGGAACCATTCGCAATGCATGTGATCAAGTTTAACTAGTTTAAACTTTCACACATCCTCAAGCCACAAACCATCCTTAACATCACCATAAATGCGTGTTAAACATCATCCCCATTTTTTGGAATGGTAGGTTCATTCAAGATACTGCTTTTGGTGAGTGAACATAAGATGTAACTGGCTAACAGGCTCATTGGGGATTATGAAGTGACCCTCATAGGAATATTTACTCAGCAACCAGTATAATGGGATGGAACAGGGGAAATGTGCATGGCTGGTTTACCATTGGTAAACCAGCCATGCCAATTTCACAACTACCGGGGAAGATGGTCATGATTTGCACCCCATTTATGGTGATAGGGCTGGTTTAAGCTTGCGAGTCTACCACATAACTAGCGATGGGGGATTTTGAGGGATGGCAAAAAAAATCCCATGAGTTTCGATGATGATCAAGCATCATCAACTATGTCATTATGTCATAAGTGATGGTCAAGCATCATCAACTATGTCATTATGTCATAAAATGTTTCTTTTGCATTTGTATTTTTTTGTTTTTACTATATACCTTTTACAGTATGATTTCATAATCATTGATTATCAACAATAAGGTTATAATTTGATCGCCTTTTTGATCATATTATACCCAGTTATTCTCAGGTGTGTGATTACTATTCTAGGTTAACCAACTGGATGGGTACTTTTATTCTTTAGTCACTATTTTTTCTGTGTTTTTACTAATTCATTTTATGGTTTCCAGAGGTTGGCTAAAATCCCCCTTCACAACTTTAGTCTTTTGGCATCAGATTATCTACGTTCACCAGCTTTTTTTTTTCTGAATAACCGATCTTCGGGATCTGGGATGATCTCGGGGGGTGACCTGGGTGGTGCCAACTATACACTCCAACAATATTTACGGGTTACATGTATTTACAATCATGTACAGTTGGATTTACATGTATTTAATATTGGTTAGAAATGATTGTATTTATTTATACACATACACACAAACACACACACTATCTCTATAAGTTTGATATGTATGTATATATATATACATATGCATAAAGTGTTGCAAACAGAATTAACTTATTTACATAGACTAGGAATATACATCTTCACATGCCCACTTTCCATCGCGTTTAAACGGCCGCACCAGCGACCGAAAAAGCGACTAGCCAGTTGATCCTACCCATCGAAGAAGCCGGCGCAGAGGTGTAATGGGATGACTTGGGGGTGCTTTTCACTTCGTAAATGGCTTATACCCCGAGTAACAATTGATGGAATATCCCCGCTTATGGGATGAAATATGGGTTATACGGTTATAATATATATATATATATGGATTATACACCACTTACAAAGTGGGATGCACATCCAAGTAGGGATATAATAGAGATAATGATGGTATACCCTCGGATAAACGTTTACACAACAATGGAACACCACCATTTTTTATGGGTAAATCTATAATAGGGATTGTTCAGCCATCTTTGACAACCGCAGTGCAACCAATAATTCACGGGATAGTTAATGCGTTAAAACCACCCTTGATTACTTTCACGCATTCACATAGATATTGAAAGATATAGAACATCCAGCATGTGGAGTCATTATTTCCTTGGAACCCATGGATATGGATTTTCAACAACGAAAAACATGTTGTTAATGTGCTGAACTTGGAGGATCCGAGTTTTTTTTAACCGGTGGTTTTTTGGGGTCACCCAGCATGATCACTGGGAACATCCAGGAATAATTTACCAATTTTTCTGGAAAACCAAAGGAACTAAGGCATTTCCAGAACTAAAATATGCAACTTTTAGAAGAGTTTAGATCTACTCGTCATGAAATGCCTTGGATGTTAGGTTTAGTTGTTTTAATGTTCTCTCCTTGAATGTAATAATCAGATCACAGTGATAGAACATTCTAAGCGGATGTGGGACAAGTCATTTCGCGGCCAAGGATTCCGAGTATTCTTTGGATCAAACCCCGCAAACCAGACCTCGTTGACGACTCGTTGGTCTATGAAAAATCATGGAAATTTGGGTGTTCAATAGCCTCTGGCAATTTGACGTCACTAAGGAACATCATCAATGAACATCATGACTTTCTCCAAGGGTATTTTCTGGTAAACCAACAGATATCAACACTTCGACCCTGAAATTCAGCCATAAATATCGTGATTTCCGAGTGGTTTCCCTAATTTTCCAACCCCCAAGGCCCCAACCCCGATGGCAGGGTCGTTGACCTCCATCCCAGATCGCGCCAGGCGGCCGTTGCGGCGCCGGACTTCATGAACGCAGCGCGATGTGTTGCTGGGTGACCCAGGTGACGATGTTGACGAAGGTGGCACAGGGGAATGACATGATCCCAAAAAACAATACGTTCCAAGATGTTTGAATCATTTTCTTGCAAAGACCTCATTCTTGCAGGCAATCTGGTCAATTTGACCATAGGTCACAGGCTGAGTTTGCATTTTCCTTCTGACCTTGGCATTAAGAGCATGCCATTGTTCTGGGCACACTGTGACTTGTTAGTTCAACTGATTGAAAGCACACATACATTGAAAAACAAACAACAGGCTGAAAATAAACATGTTTTCACCAGATGCCTATTGATTTAGAGTTTAAAGTTTAAACCCATATTTGTGATATGGATTTCACTACGGTTTTTGCTTTGGCTTGCTCAAACTGATAAACCATCCCCATATTTGGGTGACTATTCCATTCCAGTGATGTCAGTGGTGAAACATCGTAACCTTAGTTTTTTCCCGGTTGTACCCACAAACCGTTTGACGTTCGCACCGGTTGTGTAACATGGATTGCCAGCAACCCATGTGACTTTCAGCTTAAGTCTTCATGATAAAAGATGTTTCACCAGTCAAGTAGTCAAGTTCTGCCATTTCCAGACAAGCCCAGTGCCGCACTGTTGATGGTTCTGAATCTCCCCATGATTGCTGGCAAGGAAAAATCCCCGTTCTGTATCAATGGTGGCAAGAAAACCACAAGAACCAGAAAAAACCGGGCATATGCCATCCATAAAATTCACCATCAAGATGGTTATGTCATAGATACACTACACTCAATTGCATTCAATTACATTCAATTACACTACACTACATCATACTACACACTAGAGTCCAATACACTACAACTACAACTACAACTACAACTACACTACGCTACCTTCCACTACACTACACTACATTACACTACACTACACTACACCCAACTACAACTACACAACTACACAACTACGCAACTACACTCCACTACACTCCACTACACCCCACTACACTAAATTACACTACGCTACACTACATTCCACTACACTACACTACATTCCACTACACCCCACTAAACTACACTACATTACACTACACTACATTCCACTACACTACACTGCACTACATTCCACTACACTACACTACACTACACTACACTACATTCCACTACACTACACTACGCTAGCTACCACTACAACAACAACAACTACAACTACAACTACAATACTACATTTACACTACGCTACACTACACTATACTAATTACACTACACTACAGTAGAGTCCACTACACTACACTACACTACGCTGAATGGCACTGCACCACAGATAGACAGATAGATAGATAGGTAGGTAAATAGATAGACAGATAGACAGGTAGACAGATAGACAGATAGATAGATAGACAGATAGACAGGTAGACAGCTAGACAGATAGACAGATGAAAAAAGAGAGAGAGATAGAGATAGATAGATAGATAGATAGCTAGGTAGCTAGGTAGCTAGGTAGATAGGTAGATAGGTAGATAGGTAAGTAGATAGATACATAGTTAGATAGACAGATGAGATAGATAGCTAGCTAGATAGATAGATAAACAGGTAGACAGATAGACAGATAGATAGAGAGACAGGTAGCTAGATAGATAGACAGATAGACAGATAGACAGAGAGACAGACAGATAGACAGATAAATAGATAGATAGTTAGATAGATAGATAAACAGATAGATAGATAGATAGATAGTCAGATAGATAGATAGATAGATAAACAAATAGATAGGTAGATAGATAGATAGTTAGATTAGATTGGATTAGATTAGATTAGATAGATTAGATAGATTAGATAGATTAGATAGATTAGATAGATTGGATAGATTATAAGATAGATAGATAGATAGATAGCTAGATAGATAGATAGATAGATAGATAGATAGCTAGATAGCTAGATAGCTAGATAGCTAGATTGATAGATAGATAGCTAGATAGCTAGATAGCTAGATAGCTAGATAGCTAGATAGCTAGATAGCTAGATAGATAGATAGATGGATGGATAGATAGATCGATAGATAGACAGAGAGAGATAGATGGATACATAGATAGATAGGTGGGTAGGTAGGTAGATAGTCAGAGAAAGAGACAGACAGAGAGAGAAAGAGAAGAGACCTCAACCACCTGTCGGTCCATCAGTGGCTTCGCTCTGCCATCCGTGATTCACAACAACCAACCTCTCCTATAGGTTTCCTATTTTTTAAACTTCCGCCACCGCCTTGTGCGGTACTACTGGTAGATGATCTATCAAATAGATTTAAACAGTATATTATCTATTTAGTTGAATTTCCTTGAGTAGTTTTTATTTTTGAATTTACCATATATATAAATATATCCCATGAAAAATGGTGAATTTTCCAACCATGGTTTCACCCTGGTATGACTGATTCCTATGCGCTGTGACCTTGCCTGGTTGTGGGTCTTTTTCATGTTGTTTTCTCCTTCTGCCTTGATGTTTGGTGAAGCAACTTGTTCCAACTTTTGGTTTCGTCAGGTCATGTGGTACAATCCTCTGTGATTGTATGCGTAGAATTGCATATGCCTGTGCAGGTTTTGGTTCAAGAGGATCAGGTTGCTTGTGTAGTGCAAAGGGATGGAGTCGACTCGGCTGACTACCGTAAAGGCTGTGTCGGCAGGAGCCTTGTTCATCGTGGCGTTGAGTGGCGCTGCTTTGTCAAAGTGTGTGGCGAATTTCTCTCCGAAGATCGTTCGAGTTTCCAATGCCCTGGCTGGTGGAATCCTCTTGGCTGTTACCTTGGTTCATATGCTCGCTGATGCCAGTGACCAGATGGAGGAACCGGGAGTTGCCATGGCAGTCTTCTTGAGTGGAAACAAGTCGGCCGAAGCGTTTCCATTGGGATATGTTCTGCTGGGTATTGGTTTCCTCACCATTCTCTCAGTGGAAGTCTTTTTGCTAGAAAAAGAATCTGAAGCTCATGTGATGGAGGACTCCGGTTCAGAGAATGAGTCAAATGCGGATGAGCAGCCTCGAGCCGTCCTACCAGGGAAGTCCCTCACAGCAGGTATGTCGGCTCTCGTAGGCCTATGTCTGCATTCCTTCATTGCGGGAACTGCCACTGGAGCTGCAGATGATATGTCCGAATTCTCTGAAGTCTTGATTGCAGTCATTGCGCACAAACTGTTTGCCGCCTTCTCTGCTGGATCTTTGCTGCTGGACACGGTATCTGTGAGAGCCTGGTGGACATTGTTGATTCTTCTTTCCTTGATGACTCCATTGGGCATAGGACTTGGTACTTTCCTCGCAAGCAGCTTTGAGGGAGCCGGTGCTGCGGCCTTGATTTGCTTTGCTGCGGGCAGTTTGTTGTGTGTTGCCGTGTATCATATGCTACTGCCTTCATTGATTCTTGGAAAGGGCAACTGGAAGAAGCGAAGTTTCCTGGCATCTTTCTTTGGATTCTGTAGCATGTCCCTCCTGGCTGTTTGGTCGTGAGATCATGTGAGATCATGTGAGATCATCGATCTGCCGGAGAACTAGGTGATGTAGAGGGGTGGTGTTGTCGCCATGTGGCACGATTGCACGACCGCTCCGCTCTCAAAGGGCGACAAAATGAGGAGACCGACTCCAAGGGAATCATGATTATTCATAATTCACTCTAGGTCGACATACATCAAAATACTCTGTGGATCAGAAAAATTCACCTTTCAACACTTCCAGCTTCAACACTGGATTGCTTTTGTCAGATGACACCAATATATTCCAATTGCTCATCATTCACTGGTTTTCAAACAGTCAGCGTGATTACATATGGGTATGTGTCAATACCTATGAAAATACCATTTGGTATGGGGGTTATTCACATCCATAAATCCCAGCTATTTTGATGTGAACTACAGGGGTACAAGGTTTTGACCCACTGCCATATGGTCATCTTTTGGGAAACGCAACGAGGTGCTGGTCGCCACCGGCGCAGCGAGCGCCGCGACGGTCGCCACGGCCCTGGCCGAGCCGAGGCCGGCGTTTTTCAAAAAGCCCAGCAAAATGGGTAGCCTCTGGAAATCAAACTATGGGAAAACCATGGGTAAAAACGTGATTTATATGGAAAGATCCAGCATTTTTAATGGGTAAATCATTCTGTTTGATAATGGATGATAATGGATGGCTGAATAGGAAACTCATTCTGGTTGGTGTTGACTGGAACATGAATGGATGATTGTTCCATGAATATTAATATTGGGAATTTCATGATCCCAACTGACGAAGTCTATGATTTTTGAGAGGGGTAGGTTGAAACCATCAACCTGATTTGTTTATCCAATTTTTAAGATGTTCATGAGTTCATGATGTTGATTTCATCATTTTTTCAGCATCGAAGACATCGACAGGCTAGTTTAACTAGCGTAAATTGGAATTTTAAGCATCAGGAATGGGGATTTCAACCGTAGTTAATAATATATGATCCATCAACAGTGATGAATAATGGTTTTGTTTTAATGATTTTGAACCATAGTTAGGGACAGAAAAAAATCAGTTAGACTGTGATCCAACTGCTGGAGTCTTACAGTGGGGATTTTCACAGTCAAACATGGTGGTTTAACCATGGAAGCGGACATTGGTTTAACATGAGCTCAAAACGTTTTCAAGTATACCCTCTGGTAAACGTTTACATAACTATGGAAAATCACCATTTTCAATGGGAAAATCCACTACAAATGGTCATTTTCAATAGCTATGTTAGTTTACCAGACGGTATTTGTAGTGAAGAATATTCTGATCAGTTTCATAATCATTTAACATCAAGCGTGTCACATAAGGACATGTAAAGAATTGCACACCCATACCTTTTGATTTAGCGAATGTTCCCCGACATAGACTCAGACCTGACATGTGTTTTTTGGGTAACTCAAAATCCTTAGATATAGGTACTTGTACTTGAATGGATCCTTTTTGCAGGGCACGAATCTATGTCAGACTGGTGCCTCCAAAGTGAATATGCACAAAGTGCTTGGTGAATTTAAATAGCCAACAAAATTCGAGGGCTACAATGAGCAATCAGTCCGAAGTCGAAGTCTTGGGTGGTTGCTGGTTTCGTTTTGCCTAAATGACCGCATTTTTGAGGGAGATGGCTGACATCTTCTATATGATTTGTATATTGGCTATAAGGCTATATAAGGATTGTAAGGCAGGATTCCCAGTTTTGTAGAGTACCATGTACAGAAGTGTTCATGAACCAGCATCGAGGATGTCCCCCAGTTTTTGTCAGATTGTCAGAAAGTGTAAGCTTCAAGGTGCCCCAATATTAGATATTGATTACAGCTTGGATAGTAATTCCATCTTAGTTATCTAACCCAATTGCCAAGCTATTACAAGGGAGTGATTCAAAATTAGCTGTTCTGGAAGAAACATACCCTTGATAGGAAATATTGACCAAGTTTTTACTGCGGATGAATGATGAAAGACAACAATTTCACTGCCACGTCCCTGGAATAGTGATTCACAGGGGGTCACTATCCCAAACAAATCTAATCTAATCCGCATTTCAGGTTGGTTTATTCTATTTACTTGACTCAGAATTATGGTCCATTCATCATCAATCATGCATTTATCATCCACCATGTAGGTCCTAGACGGTTTATCCCTCCCACTATCTTACTGGTGCGTTTTACGTAGGGAATGGATGGGTTGCTGGGGGTTGCTGGGATGATTACTAGTGATTATGGATCATTCCCTCATTCCCTACAATGTGAGGCCCCCAAGATATAGGTTGGTTTATAAGCCCCAGTAACGATAGTTATAAATACCATAAACCATAGTTATTGGAGTTATAAACCAACTTAGCTATCTTGGGGGCCTCACATTGTACTAAGCACCAGTAAGCTATCCAGAGACCTCGCGCCCCGCGCAGTCCGTCCTGCCCGGCAAGCCTCCTACGGCCCCAGCGTTTGTGCGGCACTCAGCTCATGGCAGCAAAACGGTAAACCAGCGAACACGGGTGTTGTAGCATATTGTATAGTGATATAAATGGGTATGCATTTACAGTACATACCATATGTATACATACATACAATATAAATACATATATATATATACATATATATATAGCATTACAATTATATATTTAATCATATGTACTGACATATATATATATATATATGTATGTATAGATGTATATTGTAAGTCTATTTGGACGGTCGTGGTTTGAGTCATTTTTCATGCTCTCACACTCCATTCCTAAAATGATATGATGCTCCCAAATTTAAAATCACCGACCAGAGATGCTGTGGCATAATACCCACCCGAAGAAAGAAACAAGAATGTAGCCCGGTTGAAGAAGAACTAGTCTAATTTGATTCGAATTGCAGGGGACTGCTCAAAACCTAGGATTTTCCCAAATGAATGCTGGGATAAACATCCATTTACGCTACATCAATTTACCAGCGACTACAATTTGATAGATAGCCATATCATGTTTGGATGTCCTTTCTTCGGAAATGATGTACCTGTTGTATTGACCACGAACCCTTATATATAATATAGATATTCACCATTCTTAACCACTATCACTATTAAATTATATAGCCATTATTACAATATTATAGATATTCACCATTATTTACATAATGTGTATATATATATATTACCCTCTGGTAAACCAACATAACTATGGAAAACCACCATTTTTTTAATGGGTAAATCAACTATTTATATGGCCATTTTCAATAGCTTAGATTCACCATGATTAACCACCTGGAACGACTCGCGCGTCAAGGACCTGGTTGCTGGACGCTGAAAGCGCAGCATCCGTGTGACACGGTGTTGAGAACACCGAGAACCTCAAAGTTTTCTCGCTGAAATTGCAAGTTGTTCACAGTTTTGTGGCTGTTTAAAAGCTGTTAAAAGGACATTCACTATGTAAAGCCTCATTTACTTTATGGTAGATCTATGTACAGTGATATTTTAGTAGTTTTGAAAGCCATATTTCAATTTGCTGGTCATTTTTACAGCCCAGTGATGTTTGATTGGTATTGAACCACCACATATAATTGGAATTTCATATGAACTCGAAACGAAAAATGGCCCCAGCTAAGATTTTTTTGATAATGTCAAGGATCAGGTTCGGGAACATCCTCAGGCAAGAACATCGGAAGTTCGCCTCTGGTAATCTAATGTAAGAGTTTTCTATGTTTAAAATCACAATGTTTAATGGGTGAATGATCTACAAATGGCCATGTACATAGCTGTTAAATCAGATGGTATCAATCAATGATCAGGGTTTGACATTTGACGCGTGTGACATGATTGTTGGCAGTCCATTTTAATTGACATTTTCAGAACATGGACATGTATCATTTACTTCTGGTTTGTCACCAAGAGGGGCTTGTCTGGAAATGCTGGATTTAACCTCTAGTTTATGTCATTTTTTAAAATGATGATAAACCATAGGTCGGATGGAATGGGGTAGCCTATTGTCAGACAAAGCCATATGCCTTTCAATGAGTTGTCAGTGCAATTCTGGACCACGCGAAGAACACTGTGCGAGCATTGGTTACGTGCCTGTATAGGTAAAGCATATCTTTTGAATAGATGGATCAGTCTGTCCATGAAAAATCGCGCCAACGCGTGGGTGTGATCATCGGGATCTGTGCGGCAGTTGAAGTGGTTGGAATTGGACTTGAAACTGCAGGCACGGGTTGAACTGTCACATAGTGTAGTCTGAGATAAGAACAGGAAAGAAGGGAAGAACATGGAACAATCAGACTCCTTCCAACCACATGTACAGCATATAAATGTTTCGTGGTGACTGGAATGGCTTACGGTATTTTGGCCACGGGATCTTTCTTCATTGCAGAGCCCTTTGCAGAGCGAAGCCACAACTGGAATGGTTGTAGCAAAAAGTTGGGATTCAACTATAAAACATGAAGTCGGAAGTCTCTATCATTTCAACATATGGCAGTGTGTCAAAACCATGTACCCCTGGTGAACATCAAAATAGCTGGTAAATGGATGTTCATCCCACTAAAAATGTATCTATAGGTATTGATGCATAGCCATACTGCAAATCCAAGACGATATGGGGAAAACCAACGGGTGAGCAAGAAAAGATTCATCAGTTCATTTGTTTTGTCATGGATGGGGATACACTCTATGCAGACTCTATGCAGCTAAACCCAAAGTGTTAGCATGGTAATTATCTAAATTTGCCATTTTTTTCCAGATTGGATGGTAGATGGGCAGGTGCAAAAAGTAGCTCTCCTTGTCTTGACATTCTTTTCACGACGGGCATTTGATGTCATCAAGTCCATTCTCGGAATCCTATCAAATATTATAAGCAGATTCAAAGAGAAACTCCGGGACTCTAAGTCTGACCAGAAACACTTGGTCGCTGTCACCGCCGCTCAGGGTTCTAGCTGCAGGCTTCCATGACCAGTGGGCCGCCCCAAAGCCAAGCGCCATGGCAGTGCTTTGGTGGCTGCTAGCCACCCTGGCCACTTCGAGTATAGGCTTGGTCGGCTTGGTACAACCTGTTACTTGGGGGTGCAGTTGAGGTTACAAATGAGTATAAGCATGGTTAGTTATAACCTCCGCAAGTTGGGATATGGAGCACCCATTGGCCCATAACTATGATGTGACATCTGTTGAAATCTATCCACTTATTGCACTTCCAATTGCGATGGCTTTGCAAATTGGGGAATGCGGTAAAGCCAAAACCAAATAATGAGCTATCCCAGTGACCAACGGTTTGGAGGCCCAAAGAACAGGGGTATACACAATTTCATACGCCCCATGCGTGGATGGTTTATGGCATTAGCTTTACCATGGTTTCAGATCCTTGAAGCAGCTCCTAATGTTCCCTCGGATGGAACCAGGTTGTCGTTTCAAGTCTTCACATACTGGTACATGAGTGACGGCGTTCATTTGGTTAAATGGAGAGTAGTATTGGGGTGTCCTCCGGTTTGTCGAAATATGTAGACTGTGTGATTGAACGATGTAGGTATACATACAGAGATAGTAGAATGATCACGATGTAGACTGTGTGATTGCGAGATATGTACGATTATATGTATTCATTTTACATGGTGTATATGAATGGAATTATGTTGGGATAGTTTGTTCAATTCCCCCTATAATTTTGCAGTTGAACACGAACGTTATTAGGGGGCTTGTGAAACAACGACAACTTCTGCGAAATGTGCACGACTTCCATGAAACGTGAGCAACATCTCTGAAACGTGCACGACATCTCTAAAACACTTCAAATTGGGCTTATCCAGACTATACCCATGTATTTATATCTACAAATATAATTACATATACAGATTGTAATAATGATAATATATCAGATGTATATGTACAGAGATATACAGCATGCATCGATATGAAATCTGACATGCTATCCCAAGACGGCAACAAGTCGCTTCGATTGCAAAAATTGGATGGTTTTAACCATACAATTCCATCAAAATACCGGGAGAAATGGGGATAGGTTGGAATATTAACCAGAATGCTATGGGATAACTTTAAAAACTCTTGCAAACCTGAAGATACTACCCTACCTGGACTAACACAAACTGACAAACCATGCCATGAGCTGGGGTTTGACTTCAAAAAGCGGCAATGTTCAGGGTTTATCTCTCGGATGAGGTGAAAGAAAAAGAAGGTAATATGATGTAATATGTATAATGAATAACCTCACTAGTTATGTACTATATATTTGTATATCCACAATTATCCACATAAAAACCCCATATCCCAAGATTCAAGTGGTAATTCCTCAAATCCCAAGCACCCCACCGTCCCCAGGCATGGAAGTGGCAGTGGATTTCAGAGGCGACGAGTCGTCCAGGACAGCTTTGATACGTCCGGGCAGCCCAGCGGAACGGCTGCACCATAAGTTAGATATGAAAAATGGGGATTTCATACGATATATAGGATTGAAATCGATTGAACCTATCATAAATGGAGACTTTTTAAATGATTTACTGTACATAAAATTATGAAAAACTATCATAAAAACATATAAAAACGTATGGGACTATTCATAAATATATAAATCTTGTAAGAACTGTAGTTCAGGATTTCGAGAATCATCCGATGTGTTTACCATGAGGATTTTGAGAATCGGAAAGATTCGAAGCCTTGATCATCAAGGGGATTGAAATAACGATGGGAGATATTTAAGAATGATGTCACCACGTAGAAAAGAACGTCACCATGATATCAAGGGGTTAGGATTGGTGATATATATATATAATAATATATATATATTGTTGTTTTATCTTCTCCAATTGTCAGCTTGGTGATTTTTTGTGTTCCATTCATCGTGACGGGTTTAGCGGGTTTAGTGATCATGACACAGTACTGATAGCGCAAGAACATGGCCAGGACATGGCCGGGATGATGGGATTCGGGTTCCATTTTTGTAGACGACCGCAGATGTGTGGCCAGATCAATTAATTTTACCTTCTGGTAAACTAACGTAACTGTAGAAAATCACCTTTTTTTAAGGGTAAATCCACTATAAATGGCCATTTTCAATAGTTACGTTAGTTTACCAGAGGGTAACCATATCTGAATTCCATATGTCCCATTTATACGTGGGTCACCCCCATGATGACCATGATTCCCTTTTAGCCGCACTGGGACCACAAGCTACACATCACGTGAGGTCCGGAAAGTCTGTGAGTCAAGAGAGTCAAAATTGGTTACCTCCAAAACCAGATCATTTACCCTCTGGTAAACTAACATAGCTATGAAAAATGGCCATTTATAGTTGATATACCCATTAAAAACGGTGGATCTTTCCATAGTTATGTTGGTTTGCCTTCAAAACCAGATGAGTTATTCTTATTGACCGATCCGGATCCTAACATGCCAAGGGCCGGCAAGGGGAAATTGTAGTACCATCATTCCCCAATCAAGGCCCGCTAGCATCTATCATGCATGATCTAAACCTCATCTATCACTTTGAATGGCTGAAATTCACTCAAGCTACCTGCAGAATTCCCAGAGGCCTGGATACTGGACATTACTGTAGCACCTACTGGGACCCCAAGTCATCGGCGATGGCAGTGGATGTTCTGGGACGGAGCTTTCCTTTTTCAATGCGGAGTACCCCAAGTCATGCATTTTTTGGATATGGCTTCGTATTGAAGCCATGGTGCCATGGGAGATCCCAAATTTTCAGACACAGATGTAAATGAACTGCTGCATATGGGATCTCTCATTTCCAGGCGAAATCTTCCAGAGGCTAAGGCTTGGTTTTCACGATCGATATCTGGTGAATCTGTACTTCCGTCATGGCAACCCTTTGCGGAAAACAACTGCTGTCCATGAAAATTGTTTTTCTGGGGGTCACTCTTCGAAATGATCTACCGATGTTTATGAAGCTTATTTTTCCAGAGTTGACTTTCTCGAACTGGAGAATTTCACGTATACAAACAAGTCCTTTTGTCGGGGTCGCAAACGGCTCCGGGATTCGCTTCAAGATCAATCATCGCTTCGTAAATTATTTTACGACCTCACGTCGCGACCCAAAGTGGAGAATTATCCCAATATAATGGGTATATCAACTAAATGGTTTTTAGGAGTGTGACACCTCATTTCAGGTGCGTGACATGGCAGCTGTCGCCGAGGCAAGCAAGATGACACTCAGCCCACCCTCCATCCCTGTGACGATAAGCAACTTGGAGTCTCCTTGAGCTGGATGGGGTTCTGCATGAACATCAGACGCCAAACACCATGAATGTTTGAAATGGTTTGTTTTTGGGAGTTCCTGTAAAATTTTTCATCATCCAGTTCTAGGAATATGACGGGAGATGATCAATTGCTGGATTTTCCTGTCATCCTATGTCAATTTACCGGAGGCAAGCTGACACACGAAAATTCATGGAGAACGATCGATCTCAGAATTCACCAGGAAAAGTCGAAAAGAGTCGCCTGAGAATGAAAGGGGAATCAATAACAGCAGGATGCAGGGGAGGGGTCAATGAACTTCGGCAGCTGAATTCTGACACAAAGCGTAGGATGGTGTACTGTTGTCGCTGTGTCCAAGCCGCGAGTTTTGTGAAAATTGTTTGCATGGTTACTTTCAAAAGACTTATATTTCTCGAGATTCTGTTGCCATGCGATAGTGACGCAAAATGGACCCGCGAACCGCGAACCATTTTGGTGCCAAACTGAGGAATATCCAGCCCTCATATATGGAAGTTTCCCAAATCTGGGTACCCCGAAATCGTCCATTTTAATAGGATTTTCGATTACAAATAAATTTTGGGGTACCCTCATTTATGGAACCCCCCATATAGTTACCATTTCATTGGTCATTGGCTCTTAAACAAGCCCTCTGTGTCTTGACCACGATCAAAAATCAGGTCGAAATGCACTGGATGTGGAGGTTTGTCACAAGCTTCCTGCGAGCACCTTGGCGTGAACCGTAAGGCCAGTTAGGACGGGCCCTGGAATTCGTCGAATTCGTTGATGTTCATCCTACCATTGGTCCCATAAGCATTGACCCATGAACCCAACGGCCCAGTTGTCCATGTTTTGAGACAAGTCAAGTTTGGAATGGCTTGGCCAAGGGAGACATGTCTATCTTGTCCGTTCAAGAAAAATAAGAGTGGCAGAAGCGCAGAAATCCAGAGGGTGATATGCTGGGGTCCCCACGTTGATGTTAAACCCGTAAAGCCAGAAACCCTGAAAAAAGTGGTAAGTAGTTTACTGTTAGGATTCATAAAATGGGAGTTAATTAGGTTTACATTCAGGGTTTTTGAATGAAACCACCAATGAGCAGAAGTCGTTGTTTGGATTCTCGCAAGCTGCCCACAGGTGCCGATACAAACTAAAAACAAAATAATGGTTCGTTCCAATCCAACAACAGCAATTTTACTGATTGATACGGTCCCAAGGGCAAAAGAACCGCAGCATATACCCTCTGGTAATCAAACATCCTGCTTGCTCACTGGAACACCCCGCCATTTAGCTCGTTTATTTTTCCAGCTATAAACCATTTAGTTCAGAAATTTCCCAGCTAGCTACGTTTGATGACACCGGAGGGTATATATCTCGACTCTTCTCTGCTTCCGTTTGTGGAGTACGGTCTTGTTTGAGCGTGGCAGGTCGCTAGGCCAATACCCACCAACAATATATATAGGAGGTGCCGGAATTATAGAACGGAAGTTGAGGAGTACGAAGGTTCCGGTTATTTACCGTACCCTGTTGTTCTATAATTCTGTTTTCCTCGGAAGGTGTGAAAAAAAAAGTATCTGAATTTACTCATTAAATCTTCATTTTATAGATTGTATATGTACAAATATGCAGTAAATATCAAGTCAGTGCCAGAAATTATAGAACGGGAAATTTAATTATAGAACGGATCCCCGTTCTATAATTAAATTTCCCGACTCCGCGCGGAATCGGAACCCGGAGGAGTACAAAGGTACGGTATTTTACCGTACTTTTGTACTCCTGGCTCCG
>Ga0126342_10010090_pt1 | contig 16898 bp, 18 predicted proteins | sample Cyp1metagenome_FD_92528 | JGI IMG/M metagenome (GOLD analysis project Ga0126342, IMG submission 92528) | Coral microbial communities from Lord Howe Island, Old Settlement Bay, Australia - Cyphastrea 1 metagenome | ecosystem: Host-associated > Invertebrates > Cnidaria > Coral ... | reverse complement strand
TTTTAAATTATGTGTATTTTTGCAGGTTTCAAACACTTAGCATGCCCACGAAACCGAGTCATTCTAAGTGTCTAAGATTATCGTTTTGGAAACCTGGGAGGCATTCTAAGTTTCACTTGTGGCATATAATGTTTGTTGGTTTATTCCTTAATGATGGTAGTTCAATCCCATGAAATTCCGTAAAAAAAAAAAACACTCCAGTCCTGCACCCCCAAGGTCTGTCCCTTCCCCTCCTTTGGCACAGGAAGGTCACGGCATCGTGTGAGCCCAGGGTTCATCCATCGAAGTTGGATGTTGACAAAATGGAATAAGAGGTTAGATTACCAACAAAAATCTAAGTGAATTGGTTTATAAACATATGGATTTATACATATCATTGAATATCTATGATATATGGATACATCATGATATATGTCTGTAGTTGTATGGGGGAACATAACGCGGTAGACATCACCCGGGGGAATGGGCACTTCCTGTGTGGAGTCCAGAGTCTCTGATCAGTGGTGGAAAAAACACTTAACTCTTTCCAAAGAGTTTATCAAAGGGATCAGAAAACCAGAGTGATTGCCAGGAATACAGTCATGACTCTTGGATACTCTTGGGACGTGATGGTTTTCCTTCTCGGATATCTTGCCTCAAGTTCATGCTTCTCAGTATGTGTTTTCAAAAAGGTATACAGCACCGTTTGATTAAATGGAGGTGAGGTTTCCTCAGTCATGGAGGTACCCCCAAATCATCCAAAAATTAGTCCAGTTTAGTATTGAAACAAATGGTAACTTGGAGATCCCCCATGTCAAAATAGTCGCTGTGTGAATAATCTGCGATGTGTTTCATATTCCGCAGCAGTCCGAGCGTCGAGCAGGCGCTCATGCGACACCTGTAAAACTGCTACAGAAACAACCACCGGCACCGCCTAAGAGAAATTAGATGGACTTAGATGACTAGGCTCATGTTGAATCATTGGGGTTCAGAAAACTCATGAAACCTGTTGGAACTTCTCAAACCACATAATCTTCACGTTTTGGGCCGATACTAGTGAGGCTTCCCCTTCCAGCCCAGCACTTCATTACATATTACAGAATGGCGATGCCATCCATGCCATGGCTGCTGGCTTCCAGGCGAGCTGGATGGCGGAATAACCAGCAGCAACAGGGTGATCTTGGGATCCCCCAAAGACTTCAGAACCCCGCATTTGAAAAAAAAAACGAAGATGGATTTGATGCGGGAATTTTTGATTCCAAAATTCTGCCATGGAAGATACTCCGCAGGTACAGGTTTTCGTGAACTGTCAGGATCTGTAAGGGTCGCGGCTCGCAGTGCTCCAACGTGCACGGTTCACCCTCCGGCTCAGACAAGCCATTTTTTGGTTCAAAGACTGGTGATCAACCGATGAGTGCTGCAGTGAACTATGACAGTTACTTGTTTTCCAAGCGGATGTGGATTTTTTTCCTGATAACCGTTACCATCGGATCCCATCGGATCCCGGAAATGGGTAGTAGAGTTTCTATCCAAACCATCCCCATAATGTGGAGGTGTTATTGGGATCTATCCCCATAATATGGAGGTATTTTTTTGGGTGTTACCGCAGTATTCAATCCAGTGGGAGGAAACGAACATCTTAAAATGGGATCCAACTGCCTGCGGCAGTCCCAGAATGCAGATCTGAGGTTGCCCCGATGATGTTTGCTGATAAACGCCATTGATATCTAGCATAAACATCCATAAACCGTCATAGACCATACTTAGCCTAGGCAAGTTGAATTACACAGCCCATTATATAAGTATATAAAGTTATCATAGTTGTTGTATGTTATATTATCAGCTGTGGTTATATCCCCGCATAAACCCGGTAGCGAGCCAAGTGATGTTTACCAGCTTAGCTATCGTAAACGGGGCGCCGCCTTGTATAGTGTGACCCATTGTCCACCAGCTTCACAACTTTAAGCTCTGCTAATTCAACCTGACAACATGATTGTCCTCTAGGTATGTGTTGATCTACCTGTCAAACCTGTTGAACATATGCATATCCTATTGCCAGGGGTGATTGCCAGTAACTCAATAGCCTGGCTATCAGGATCAATAGTGTCAAGCTAGTTAGACATATATCAGACACAATCATGTCTTCTCTGGGATACAGTAGGTGCCATTTACTGAAGTTCCAACTCCTGTCAATGAATTCTAAGCCCCCAATTCTGTATCCAAGAAGATCCTCATTTGTTCTCTGTTCTTTGGGATCAGAACCCCGTTGATTGCGATGAGTTGCGATCTGATCCGTCCCTATTTTCATCAGCCACCATTGGAGGGATCATCCCTTAAAAAGCTCCGTTAAAACTAGAAAAAACATGGGAAATTCATGGCAAAACGACCATCCAACATGGTGATTCCAACATGGGAATCTTGGGATATCAGGGATTGACCATCCAACACTTTGGTGACAGGAAAACTGGACAAAATCCCCCCCATAAAGTTATTTCACCCATTCAAATAGCCGGGGCTTCGGGGATTTCCCATGGATTTCGAAGAGCTTTTCGAAACATGGCCTGCACCTTTAGCCTGTGCCAAGCAGCATTGACCACTGCGATGATGTGCTCGTCTATTGCCGGGCATCCCAGCGAGTTCGTGAATGCAGGAGACTAGGGCTAGTCATATTCCCGGAATATTTTTGTGGGCACATGATAGGAGTTTAATGGGATTCCAGGATTTAGAAGTGTGATGGGAATTTTGCCCATCAACATGCGGATATAATTGATATTTTGTTTGTTTGGTTTGTAGAATGGGGGATTGGAATGGATTTCAATATCTGGATCTACCTGGTTCAGGGATGATGCCAGTACAATGGGATGAAGAAACAGAGTATTTTTCATGGCTCCAGCCGTAAAGATGGGATGTCATCCGAGTCAAGGTTCGTTTCTGGTCAATGACATGGAGACGAGCCAGCTGATAAGGAATGGACAATCTCAATCTGGCGAAGTGATCAAGATTGGAACCATGAGCCATGACCCTGCATAGATGTTGATTGACCAAGAAGATGTCTATGTGATGGATAATATGATCAATGAACATGAAATGACTGGGATGACCAAGAAGATATGAAGAATATATTTCAGAAAATAGGATATGGCTCCAACAAAAATGGATCCTCCAACTGTTGGCTAATTTTATTCAATACAACAAGCCATGAAATGCTGGAGTTGGGGAAACCAATGTTTTTTGGTGACAGGTGGCCGAAAAACTGCTCAATTTGTTTGTCCGCGCCGAGGCATTGGGTCATGACCTGGGATGTGCAGCCAACGCCATGTTATACGCTGCCACTTGGGTGCTGGAGAAATCAATGTCATGGGGACTTTTCATGGGGATTTCTGATTGAAAATGAGGATTTAACGGGATTCAAGCGGGACTCCATTGAAAATGAGGATTTGGTCGGATATGAATGGGGATATCATGGGATAGAGCAATTATAATCAAGCCTTGATGAAGAGTTTTCCATAGGATCTATAGGATCCATAGGGCATGGTCATCCCCCCCATTCGGAATCCCATGATGGTAGGACCTGGTAGGATAACGAGGGCCCCCATATGGCAAACCAACGTTTTGTGAGGAATAACACCAGCGCCCTGAGAATACCACCCTCCTGAACTCATTGTGGATTTGTTCATATTGGGTGGAGGAATACTTTTCTTCTTCAAAGTCCTTACTGTACGGAAAACGTGACTTGTTGATCACAGATCACAGAATGTTCACGGCTAATCCAAAGTGTCTGCTTTGGATCCCAACCATTGGTTGCCGCTTCACAGCCGAGGTAAATGTGATGGCATCGCTTAGCTTGGCTCCCTGGGTGAATAGCAGCCTCAGTCCTAAGCAAGGCACGGGAGAGTGGGACATGGGATAACGGTTAAGTGGTTGACCGGTAGATTGACTATGATTCAATGTGGGTACAAGTATCCATAAACCAACTTGTAAGCATGGAGTTTGTGCAGTGGTTAGTAACAGGCTAATAAATAACACACTAAAAAATGGTTTTTGACCCAGTTACGATGACCAGTCAACTAATCCTTTGGCCCATAGAAGGTGTTTTGTACCGATCAAGGCTCATTCTGAACCATCATTTGTAGCAACTTCAAAGCATATTATATATATATTTGGTTGGTGGTTTCAAACATTTTATATTTTTCCATAATATATGGGAATGTCATCATCCCAACTGACGAACTCATATTTTTCAGAGGGGTAGGTCAACCACCAACCAGATATATAATATATATATATATATGTATTTCAGCATGATTTCCCATATAGATTCTCCCAGCTCCCATTTTCTTTTGGAAGCCGATGCCAAAGGCTTGGTGGTTGGCTTCATGTGCTGCAGCATCTACATGCTGTGCTTTGCCACTGTGGCTGCTATCATTGATCATCCGCAAGGAGTGGTGGATTAGCGGTGGAAACCTGGGGATTTGAAGCCACGTAAACTAAAAAACATGTCGGCTGTATAAAACCATCCAGGTTGGTTGTTTGGAACATTGTTTATTTTCCCTATATTGAGAATTTCATCATCCCAACTGACGAAATCATATTTTTCAGAGGGGTAGGTATACCACCAACCAGTGATGTATGAAACCATCCATAATTTATGGAGGTGTATTGGAAAATATTTGGGATACATAAAATCAAGAATCGACGGGATTCACTTACACACACCCCCTTGAAATGGCCACTGAACACAGGGAGTCTGATGATATGTTGATGTGAAAACTGCTGTGTTTATGGACTTTTATGGATCCGACTCTGAAGATTTTTGGGAGAATCATCCAAGGTGTGGAAAGTGCTGCTTGGAAAGTCATGGTTTTTGGGCCCTCATTTTTTGGAAACACCCATATGTTCGATATGTATATATATATATATATTATATTTTAATATTCTATATATAATAACAATAATATAACATATATATATATATATTATGTTGGTACTGTTGTGGCAATATGTTTCTGATGCTGTGGGAGTGCCCACGGTGTGATGGTTGGTTTGGGTGATTCTAAGTCCCGGCTTGCAATTGGCTGACACTGGCAAGCATGGCTACGGACCAGATATGATGCCAGGGATGAGTAAATGACCATGGCTCCAAGTCACAGGGTGTGTGCAAACTGTGTGATAGATATATTTTAACATTTAATTTACAGTACAGGGGTCATACCAGATGGATGACTGGAATATCGGCAACTACATGATATATTACACCATGGATCCGCAGACGGACATCTCCGCAGAAGATGAATTCACAATGACTAGTGCCCACAGGGTGGAGCATGGATGAGCCCTGGTGTCAAGTCCTTGCATTGGCCACGTGGCTGCATCGGATCCAGCACCAAGAGTCAATGAAGTGGTAGAGATTCCCATGTGGGTACCATGTTTTTTCCCCAATGCGTAGCGAAGGGTTCTGGTTTTACTTTGCATCGGGGTTACGTGGGGCAACGCGACAACTCAAGAAGTAGGTACATATCTTGTTTATCATTGTTATCTTGCAGAGTCTTGTCAGCAGTCTCATTTCAATAGTTAGAGGGAGAGAGAGAGAGAGAGAAAACAAAAATAAGCCAGAGAGACAGAGAAGTGTGTCATGCTGTTGACTGTTAAGATCAGGCAACCTGTGTGGTGGCATAGCTATTCAAAGATAGTGGTATGTTTGCTTCTTTGAAACATCAGTTTAAAATATTGCCAAGATCCAAACATACACAATCTAGAGTCACCAAACCTGCACAGGCATCACAAAAAAAACAAAACAAACAAACAACTAGATGCACCAAACCTGCACAGGCACCAAAAAAACAAAAGAAACAAACCACTAGATGCACCAAACCTTCACAGGCACCAAAACCAAAAAAAAACTAAAAAATCCAGGAACTATGGTCCACTTCTGAATAGTTGCTGGAATTTGTGTTTTTTTGCTTTTCTTGGTGCCTGTCGATGTTTGGTGCATCTAATTTGTTTTTTTTGTTTTTTTCTGGTGCCTGTCAATGTTTTGTGAAGTCAGAGTCACCGAAACTGAGGAACAGAAAATCTCACAGGTGGTCAGGAGAAGGTACAGTGCCGAGTTTTGCGGTTGAGTATGCCTCTTGCTAAATGTTGTTTCTCTCGGGGGAGTGTGGCATTTTTCAGCATCAGAGGGTTGGCACACGGTTGTAGTGTTTTTGCCTCTTTCCACGCGCCGCAATATCAGGTCGTTGAAGGTTTTATTTAAACGCACAAGGCAAACAAGAAGCAGGCGGATCGGGCCATGATTTACTTCAACCTGAGTTTGGTTAGAAACCTGCAATTCTGCACCAGTTATGTCCCCGTTCCTTACTTTGCAATATTTGATCATCATTAGCAGTTGTGGCTGCATCATAATTTGATTCGCAGTCCCAGTGCAGTCACCTCGGAAGCCAAAGTCGATCCTGCTTCTCATTTGGAATTCCGGTGTCCTCCCTCGCTTTGCCGTCCCACCACATTTTAGTATCCCAAACTTGTTTTCCTTAGGTTTTCTTGATGTCTTTTGGGGGTGAGTGGGCACCATTTGCACCAGGTAAGCCCTTCTGGGCAAACCCTCCTACACCAAGCTGCCCAGAATAAGCAGCACGCCCTGGAGGCGCAGGGTGGAGTCTGTTCTGGCCAAACCCCAATTTGATTCTGGCGGAGTACGATTCCAACAATGAATTGCCGGATATTGTGGCTCTTGATATCTCTTGATATCTCTTGATCTAAATTACAGCCACAGATTTTGGCCAGTTACTTTAGCACTCGAGATCTATGAGCAGTGTCCCGGTTTATCTTGGCAGGTGGCCTTCTTGGCTGTCTTCTTTGCATCCGTGGACTTTATGGCTGCACTACGAGCTCGGGTAGTGGAAGTGGCAGCATTGCACAATCCGAGCCTGCGTGCTATGTTTCTAGCTGCTGTGCGGGGACAGACGCAACATGTAGCTAAATAGTTTGGAAGTGGCCATTCCTGGGTGCGACTTCAATCCAATAAGTTGAAGCAGCTGGGGCGTACAATCGCACGTGAGCAGTTGCTAAAGCAGTTGGACGAAGTAGATGCCGCAGGCATGCAGAATCTCACTTGGAAGCAAGGTCCCGCATGGCGTCGCAAAGCTGATATCTTAGCAGATCTGCGGCGCTGTCCGAATGCAGGAATATTTCAAGTGACCCAATTGTGGTTGTTTTTGGCTAGCTGGCATGACCATTATCCCCGACATTTGGATGCGGAATATGCAGTGTGCGGACCAGGGGCGCGAAGAGGGATGAATTGGTTGCAGGGCATGCCTCCAAATTTTTGCAACTCAGGAGAGGCTGTGCAGACGCATCAGTTTTTCTTTGCTTGGATCTGCGAGTTGCAACACAAATTGTTATCGCATGTTGCCTTGCGACCAGAGACAAGTGATACCAACGCCATACGGGTATGCAAAGCCCAATTGCGAAATTTGTTTGAGCGAGTTGATGGATGTACGTACATGTTTTGTGAGTTTCAACGAGTCTTGAGATGGCTCTATTTGAATCAAGAAGGATAGTTTCATCAGAGAGAAAACGTCGGTCTGCCCAAAAAAGACACGTTAGAGTCTAAGTTTAAGTTAGACTTAGTGGATGATTCGAAGACATTTGAAGTATAAGTTCATGATTGTGTGGCTTCTAAGTATGTTTTTGTTTTGCCGGGCTAGGTTGAAACTATCAATTTTCAACTGCGTATATCCAGAGGAATCTTCTGAGTCTCCGTTTGGGAAAACCTATTTTTGTGTTTGTGTTGGTTGGTTTTACATAATGATCATAATGCTTGACCAGATACGCCTGGATTAACCCTACCCGGTTTACTCGCAACGAGTTATTGGATATGAACTTCAGGCTGAGAGAGGATTTTTGAAACTAACTATTGATTGTTTTTTGTGAGAGGGACGGTAACAACGTGACTCGGGATGTTTGACCAACATTTCTGTGTTTCGCACTGGAATTTTCTTAGTCTCCATTTGGGAAAATATCGTTTTGTGGTTTCGTCGGTTGGTTTAACATGATGCTTAACCTAACCAAACACGCCTGGACTAACCCTATCCGGTTTATTCACAACGAGATACTGAACATTGGATGTATGAGGATATGAGTTTAAGGTGCCACATCTATGTTAGTTGACCACATTCATGTCAACCACATCATAGAAAGCCAACAGATTTTTCACATCTGGGGTGCCCTGTGGTAATTTAATATAGCCATTGAAAATGGACATTTAGTTTTTTTGATTTACTTATGAAAAATTGTGATTTTCAGTAATTTTTTTGGTTTACCAGAAGGTTTGAAAAATCGTTCCCGGTTCCTTCAGGTTCGCTGCGGGGTGGTTCGCAGTGTTGTTTCTCCTGGGACGATTTTCCACTCCTCACGGCCTCGGATGACAAGGCGGTGAAACTGTCTCTCTTCTTTCTTTCCTCAGGAAAGGGGTTCTGTTCCATCATGATTTGCTGGTTCCTCCTGGTTCCGGCTGGATTCCGGTGTTTGTCTCCGTTCTTCTCTCTTCTTTGGTTCCGATGCTTGTCTCCCTTCTTCTCTCTTCTTTCTTTCCACCTGAAAGGGGTTCTGTTCCATCATGATTTGCTGCTTCTTCCTGGTTCCGGCTGGGGTTCTGGTGCTTGTCTCCCTTCATCTCTCTTCTTTGGTTCCGGTGCTTGTCTCCCTTCTTCTCTCTTCTTGGTTCTGTTCCATCATGATTTGCTGGTTCCTCTTGGTTCCGGCTGGGGTTCCGGTGCTTGTCTCCCCTTCTCTCTTCTTTGGTTCCGGTGCTTGTCTCCCTTCTTCTCTCTTCTTGGTTCTGTTCCATCATGATTTGCTGGTTCCTCCTGGTTCCGGCTGGGGTTCCGGTGCTTGTCTCCCTTCTTCTCTCTTCTTACTTTTCTCAGGAAAAGGCTTCTGTTCCATCATGATTTACAGGAGCTGGGTTCCGGTGCTTGTCTCCCTTCTCTCTTTTTTTCAGGAAAGGGGTTCTGTTTCATCATGGATTTCCTGGTTCCTCTTCGTTCTGGCGGGGGTTCCGGTGCTTGTCTCCCTTCTTCTCTCTTCTTCTTTTCTCAGGAAAAGGGTTCTGTTCCATGGGCTTGTGCTGGCGCTATTGTTCTCAAGAGAAAACAGCTTGTACCAGTTTTGGACACGTTTGAACATTAAGGACCTCCACTCTGTGTGGATTCCTGGATGCGTCGGGGCGTTTCTTTTATTGCCTCGTATTTGTACGGTTGAAGTAATGAAGGAGTAAAACAGAAGATAGGAGTGTGCCAGACAGCTCCATGAATTTTGAATTGCACATGACCTTCGTGGAAACATGTGTTGTTGCTGTTTGGGGTCAATCTATGCTGGTGTAATTCAAAATTAAATTACGTGACTGCATTCGGGTTCCTTGGTTGGTCTTGGTTTTTGTGATTTTCCAGCAAACTTGAGGCTTCCTAATGTTTCCTGATGTTTCCTGAAGTCTTCGCATTCAACATGATGTTAGTTCTATCCCAGAGTTTCGCAACAGGCAGTTGGTGTCCGATCCACGCGTCAGTGTCCTCAATCCCTCACGATCCATGTTGCCATTAATGAAGTGTTTGGCGATTCCATTCGATGCACAATGTGCAAGATTCCTGGGGTTGTCCCATGTGTAATCCAAAAACCGGCCATTGCAATCAGGTATCCCTAGAGGGTTCATGTTTTGAAATCACTCGCCTTTGTTGGGTATCATTGCCAGTCTCACTTGCGTGAATCACCCCTTATTTCGAAAATTTTCATATATTTTCGCTATAATTATTGATTTTGTGTTGGTTGGATTAAAACCCATCGTGATTTGTGCAATTACCTTTTCTTTATATCAATCTGGTTGTTGGACTAATTATATTAGTTCCTGCGTGTGTCGGACGATCGCCCCATGCTCAACTGGTATCAATTGGTGAACTCTCCATGTTGGATAATTTTGATCGGTGATATCACCTTGCTTCTTGGCTATATTCCCAGCTTACTGTTGGTTCGCAGCTTTACCCCTTTGGGTTCAAAGCGCCTGGCTGTGATACAATTTTCACCTTTTTCATGGTTTCAATCAATTGGAAATCTCCTTGTTCCCCCCATCGTTATCCAGGTGGTCAGCCCTCTTTCAGAGTCCCAGGTGGGCGCTTTCTTCGGAGGTCTCGGGATCAGCATCTCATGGACTGGACAGGGTTTGTTCTTCTCCTTGGTGGTGCCTACGGCTTGCGGGGATGCTGCGTTAGGGGGGCCCCTGTTGAAACAGTTTATCAGGTTGCGGGTTACCACGGTTGTAAAAACGGCGATGCTATCCTTTAAATATTGGGAGAAGGTTCATCATCCATTTTCACCGGGAATGCCTAGTAAACAACCAGCATAAAGGGATGACACAGGATGACACAGTGTTTTAAACGCTGCTCAAGTAAAAAGAATACTTTACTTCGAGTGATCCCCGCCACCAAGGCATATATTCTGACATTGCTGCTGTTGAGGTCCGGCAGTGCCCTCTGAGATCTGGAGCTCGCGGTTGACGTCCAAGGCTGCGGGGGAGAAGGAGGAGGAGGAGGAGGAGAGGAAAGCAACTCTGATAAAATCTAGAGACCCTCACTTGGCAGGCGGGGAAATGATGAACAAAATTACCGCGCCAAAAAATGTTAATATTTCTTTGTTTTAATCCGGAAATCAAGGCATTTGAAGCACATTGAAACACCATGTTTTGCACTCTTTCAACAGAATCATGAAGTAAGTGATCCTATTTGAAATAATCAATATGAACTTGTCTATATTATATGTTCGTCCCGTGAAGATACAGACTCAGAGATGACATGATGGTTTCAGATGTGGTTCTACTAGCTGTTTTCATGGGACTAATCCAATGTATAGGAACTTCTCTGGAAATAACGAGGTTCGTAAACAAGCATGAACTTTCCGAGAATAACCCAGACTTCGGGAGTCTCGCCCAAGAGTGTACCTTGACTCAAGCAAGTCACTTTGCAATCTCTGTGTGCCGCTAGGGTCAGTTGATGCGATTTCTTCCTGTTTATGAAGTTATTTCAACTTCCTTTAACGATTTCAATGCATTTCTGGGGTATGGTTGGTAATCGCCGGTTGGGTAAGTTGGCTATCGAATTTTGGTGATCCCTCATCCGAGGTGCAACAGCTGACAGAAACAGAACGGGTGGACAAGTGCCTCGGATGCCCAGGTAATAGTGTGGTAATTCGACGAAGAAATCTAGGAATCCACAGCTAATTGAAGGTTCATAATTTGACTTGCTCACATTCTTCGGAGTATCGGTGATATCAGTGATATCAAGTTCAACTGCGTTTTTACAAACCATTCATAACTTATTGTTTGCCGCTGATTGTTGTTTTTTCCAAGGGTATCTATGGCAGATCTGCGAGAAACAGAGGAGGCCCTTTTGATTTTCACCGCGGGTGGGTTCCTCAAAGATCATCCATGGTCGGGAGAATGATTCTCTACGCCGGTATACATGTATGCATACATGTAATATACATAATATATGTATATATGTACTGTATATATATATATATATGTATGTACTGTATATATATATTGTATATATTTTACATATACACGTAACAACATGTGTTTTGATGGAAACATATGGGACACACCCAAAATGGAAAGCACACATTGAAAAAAAAGTACACACGTTATGTTTATATGTACATCTAATTGTTATATATATACACTGTTGTTATCGATATTAATGTACACATACGTATCATGTGTATATAAAATTTCAACATGTGTATGTGTATATAATAATATGATACATTATAAATATGTGTGTATGATATTATCATTAAATCGATCATCCAAAGTTACAATTTTGGACGGAACGACAGGCATGGAAGCTGAGTCAAGCGACTTCGCAGCTTTCCTCTAGCTTTGCCGTGTGGATCATGGTAGCGGATCCTCCGTCCTGTGCTGAACGGGGAAAGGTTGGTGTTTGAATGGTGGAAAAAATCGGGATATACTGTAGATACAGAATGGGGAAAAATCATTGGGAAAGAACAACATGGAAAATAATGGTGATAATGGGACCAAACGTCTGATTCGACTTCAACCTAGGAGCTTCAAAATTCTATGGAGCTATGAATCAAGTTTTCCACGTAGCGACCCCTGCTCCCCCAAGAAGAACACATGACTATGCTGGGGCCAGGCTCCTCACCTTACAGGTCAAAGATATGGCGGGGGAACCCAAAATCACTACTCAATGAATGTGGATTTTGTGAAGATTTTATGGTGGTTTAATGGCATTTTACGGAAACTAATACGAATGGGATATGCAAGCAACACTTGTGGCTGATGGCTGCTTCTGCAAATTGGGTATCCTCCCAAAGTTATTTGCGTAAGGGACATGATGGTGAACCATCAAAGTTTTGGGGTCGCCTATTTTCAGACAATTTCCACGTGATCCCTGGTTGAGTGGGAGAAGCTGATCCAAACAGGCCACACATCATGCAATCTTTCTGTGTCACACTGAACGTCGCTGTCAGGAATGTGGGGTGAAATTCCAATTTGCGGCACCTTGGCTAAGATCATCGAGGATGGACAATTTTTTATTGAAGCGCTCTAATCATGTTTTTTTGGGATGCCATGGGCTGAAACCAAGCACTGGCAGGTGATGCAAGTCCTAATGATCCTCGGCAGAGATGTCGTGCTGCGATCAAGCTGGGTCAAGCCCCAATGGAATTGATGAATGGGGTGCGTTGCGCAGCCTATTCCAGTTCCTCCAGTTTAAGAAACAATAGGTCCAATCCGTTTTCTGGTTGGTGGTTTGGAACATGACTTTTATTTTCCATATATTGGGAATAATAATCCCAACTGAGTTCACATTTTTCAGAGGGGTTGAAACCACCAATCCATTTTTCTTGGGTTCCGTTAAGTGCATTTCATATTGCAGAAAACCTGAATGACATGAGTGATTTGCACCAACTTAGCGATTCCAAACTGGAGGTTGCTTGCCTGCCCCCCCACTTCCCATGGTTGAGATTCAGTGGTTCCCACTTTGCAACCACCTCACTTTGAGGCCATGGTCGCGGTGGTTGTATTTTTTGTTGCCATCTTTGGCTTTGTTTGCTCCTTGCCTGCAGAGATATTTTTCAGATGTTCAGCCTGGTGGGGTGGGTGAATGGGCTTGTCTGAAAATAGTGTACCCCCAAATTCCATTAAGGATGAAATTGGTTTAGTATGTTTTTAGTTCTGATTTGAGAATTGTATTGCCATGATTTGCCACTTCTAGTCTAATCGAGTTCAAGTTGATAACTTGGCAGTTTTTGGGTACCATGCCCTCGGGCCCCTGTAGGCCACGGCGTCTTTTGCTGCCACAGCCGAACTCAACACGGTGATGCCTGAGAAGCGGATCCTTGGAATACCGCCAGCCATGCAGGTTTCCAAGCCATGGGGGTACCCCCACATCATCCCAACTTAGACCATTTGAGTATTGAAACCCATGGTGACTTGGGGATCCATTTCAAGAAGCCCACCATTCATATCCATTTATAGTCATTTTAAGAGGGAATATGATGATAAACCAGTGGATTTTCACTAGTTATAGGTAACATAATGATGATTGACCATGAAATTGGTGGGGTATCCTATTTTCAGACAGACCCATGAAATGCTTGGTAGTTTGGATTTGGAGTTCATATCAATATCTTAATATGATTAATCCAATGTCGCTTGAGGAACCATGATACTTTTACTTATACTATTTCTATCTATTTCTTATACTATAAGCAGCTCTCTTACAATTCAGAGACACTCAGCGCAACGCAGAAATCGGTGGGAATGTCCATCACATCTGGGGAATGGATGGTTAGGATGAACCTTCCGAGTTCCGAGTTCCAGTCGTTACTTAAACATAGGAGAAGAGGAACACGTCAAGTTTTAATAATCCCCTAAAAGGTATAGGAAACTCAATGTTCACTGTTTTAGTGGGGATTTACTTTCCCATTTTTTTGAAGATGACTAAAATGCAATCCCCGGATTCAATGACCCTACATAGCTATTTATAGCTGGTTCAGTTGGGGAGGTTCCATTTGCAGATTCTCTCTTTGCTTTTGTTTTAAGGTATCTGCTGATTTTGAACCAGGGTTTGAAATTATCGATTCTGGTAATATTATGTATATATATATATACACATAATTTGAATAGCTGATAAATCTAGTTCACCAAAAAGATGATATCATGATGATAGCAATAGCTATAGATTCTCATGATATCTAGTACTCCCCGTGTTAAAGAAAACCCAAGTACTGAAGAGTCATGTTCCGTCACGGCTCTCAGAATGTCCACCTGCAACAAAGCCATTGCGACTGTCAGCTTATGGCCAGATCCAAGCCTCTGGTCCCTGCGTCGGCAAGGGATGCCAACTGTTGGGCTTCACAAAAAAAGTTGAACATATATCTGGTTGGTGGTGACTGGAACATGACTGGATGACATGACTTTCCATATACTGTATTGGGAATGTCATAATCCCAACTGACGAACTCCATCATTTTTCAGAGGGGTAGGTATACCACCAACCAGTATATGTAAATTGATGTATTTTTAGGGGTTGGGTCATGGTCCAAGACATGCTCATCTTCTACATCTCTGGATGAAACACATATAAACAATTCATAATTAATAATTCAACATGTGAATGCTGTTTTCATACTGGTTGTTGGTTTGGAACATGAATTTTATTTTTCCATACCTTGGGAACAATAATCCCAACTGACTCATATTTTTCAGAAGGGGTTGAAACCCCCAACCAGTATATGGAAATTGATGTATTTTCAGGATGTGATCCATCATTGTGATAATGTGGTATATGATGTTTTTCCATTTTTTTTGTGGGATGTCCATATTATGTGTATCCGTAGCTCTACAATTTTCATATTGTTTTTTAGAGGGGGTGCTATGTATGAGACAATTGATGCCATTTTATGTGAGTTGATTGAACGTTTCAACAGTTTCGGGCATGAGGAATGCAATTGCGACCCCAATATACTTGACTTCGGTTGAGACTGCGACATTTGCTACCTCAAGGTGACAGTCGGAGATGTTCTATAGGGTTTGACAAGAAATGGGATAGATATGATGTGATTCTACCCGAAAAACAATCATGTTGATAAGAGGAAATTATGATACCCCATTAGTATTTTTGGGCACACTATGATTTGAACAAACCCAGTTGGTAGTTTGATGTGTGTTTTTGTTGCATCCTCTGGCTCTGCCTTGAGGCTATTGTCATTCACCAACGTGGCTTTTGGTCTCTTGGTTTTTCGTCGCAGTTGCGTGATCCGAGTAGCGGATCCCGTAGGATGATGGATCCACAATTGGATGGTTGAAAATTGTAAATGGTTGATTAACATAGCCATGGAAAATCACCATTTTTAAGTTCGGTAAACCCAGATAAACCATCTATTTCTATGGGCCATCTATACCATGGCTATGTTAGTCATAACCAGAGGGTAAGTCAGCCTGATGGGAAATTCAGCATGAACAAACTAATGCTTCTGCAGGAGCCAAACAAAAAAAAACACGGCCATCTTGACAGAGTGTCACTTTTCGTGTCACCTCAGTGATTAATTGTAGATTTGTATCTTTACCAGATATGTATGCAGTATTATGCATATACTGGTTGGTGGTTTGGAACATTTGGATTATTTTTCCGTATATTGGGAATAATCATCCCATCTGACTCATATTTTTCAGAGGGGTAGGTATACCACCAACCAGGAATTTATATTTTCATCTATACCAGATGTTTATGTACATCACTAACCTCAGATATGCATGCAGGTATATGCAGCACCACCTTGTTGTGGGGTCAATCGGTTGACCCTTGAGCTGAGGTCTCTCCGTGACTTCGGCAGCATCCCAAAATGCGCCATTCTTATGGGTTGGGTTTGACCCATCCCCAAATTGTAGCTGTTATGTTTTGGGTAAACCACCATTGTAGATGTTTTTAGAAAGTCTCAACATGTCCAAACATATCTACATATATATATATATACAAAATTATTGATATATATATATTTATATTTACATAGTCATATATATAATATATAATATATATATATATATATATATAATATATATATATAATATATATATATATATAATATATATATATATAAGCAACCGTGTTTTTTTGGGGTACCACAGTCTTGACCTCACTGTACCAATGTGGTCATTTTGCAAAGCCAGAAGGCATGACCAAGCCCCACGCCTTCGGGCCTTCAGGGACGTGATTTCCCACCCGATCCATCCCCATCCCAATGTGTTCACAATGTTTTCCTGGTGCTTTGGAACATATCATGGAAACCATAGGACAACCATAGGAAAACCATAGGAAAACCATAGGAAAACCATAGGACAACCATAGGAAAACCATAGGACAACCATAGGACAACCATAGGAAAACCATAGGAAAACCATAGGAAAACCATAGGAAAACCATAGGATCTGGTTGGTGGTTTGGAACATATCATGGAAAACCATAGGACAACCATGGGAAAACCATAGGACAACCATAGGAAAGCCATAGGAAAACCATAGGAAAACCATAGGACAACCATAGGAAAACCATAGGACAACCATAGGAAAACCATAGGAAAACCATAGGAAAACCATAGGATCTGGTTGGTGGTTTGGAACATATCATGGAAAACCATAGGACAACCATAGGACAACCATAGGAAAACCATAGGAAAACCATAGGACAACCATAGGAAAACCATAGGAAAACCATAGGATCTGGTTGGTGGTTTGGAACATGTCATGGAAAACCATAGGACAACCATAGGACAACCATAGGAAAACCATAGGAAAACCATAGGAAAACCATAGGAAAGCCATAGGACAACCATAGGAAAACCATAGGATC
>Ga0126342_10010089_pt1 | contig 16899 bp, 10 predicted proteins | sample Cyp1metagenome_FD_92528 | JGI IMG/M metagenome (GOLD analysis project Ga0126342, IMG submission 92528) | Coral microbial communities from Lord Howe Island, Old Settlement Bay, Australia - Cyphastrea 1 metagenome | ecosystem: Host-associated > Invertebrates > Cnidaria > Coral ... | reverse complement strand
TTGTGTGTCTCACCCGATCTGATCTGAGGATTCTCTAAGGCCTATGGACTACGGACCGGTTCATGTCTGCTCGCGGGGCATGGGCCGGGGAAACGGAAGAGGAGTGGCCGAACTATTCAGGTTAGTGAAATATTATAATTTACCCATATATATCAAGATTTATCAAGGCAAAACACCTAGTTCTCCGGGATTGCGACTGGCTGGTGGCTTTTTTTTGAGGCGGAAGAGGAATTGCTGAAGTCGCTTGGAGACGTTCGGCTGGAGCCGTGGGAATATGAAAACTCCAGCTGGAGAATGGTCTAACTTGGTTTAAAAGCCCAATTTCACTGGGGTTTATGGTACTTATAGCTATAGTTAATGGGGATTATAAACCAATAACTGGGGTTGATGAATGGGGGTTATATCTATGGTATTCATGGGGATTATAAACCAACGTTCCATCACTGCAGGGTACCACCTTGTAGAGCCTGTACAGAGTTGGAATCAATGGAAACTAGACACTTAAATCCTAAATATCTTAAATCCTAGGCTTGGAACGGATTGTGACATGTCAACCCACCAGCTTAGGAATGTTCAAGCAGCAAAAATGGGGATACGACATCGCAAGCAAACTTTGAGAAGATAATGAGATACCTTCAGAGGAAACTCACTGGTGATTCTGTGGACATGAGACTGGTTTCATATTATTTCCATCTCCCGGGCATACGAACAGTTTTAGACAAGTACCGTTTGACCCTCCAACTACCCGCAAAAAATGGTAAAAGTATTAGCTAAGAAATTATATATGAGTACTTGGAGAGTTTAGGCAAAAATATTAACATTAATGATTTCACAATTGATTCGCTAATCGAAATTTGATCAAACGAGACGAATATCATGGATATTTCTGGATTGACACTAATGGGTGCCAATGAGACTTGAAACAGACTTGCGCACAAATGGAAAAACGCATGGTTTTACCCTCTGGTCATTTAACATAGCTATTGAAAATGGCCCATTTATAGTTGATTTACCCTATTAAAGATGGTGATTTTCCATAGCTATGTTAGTTTACCAGAGGGTAGTGGATATCCTCTACTGGTTGGTGGCTTTTGCATTGGTGCGTTTGGTTACTGACCGGTGCCCAATGGCTGCGTGCGTCCATGGCTACCCAATGTTTTAGCCCTCAGGTTTTACTTGCGAATGGGATTCGAACAACTGGACAAGGAGGAAGAAGGCTCCACCGTTTACCCTCTGGTAAACGAACATGGCTATTGAAAACGGCCATTTATAGTGGATATGATATAATTACCCATTAAAAATGGTGATTTTCCATAGTTACATTAGTTTACCAGAGGGTAGCTTTGCTGAAAGAGCTTTAACTCACGGGAGAATACGGGAGAGTGGTGTGCCCACTAGGTGCAAAGTGCATAATTTTAAGGCAGATCTGGCACTCGATTTTTCAGAATGTTTCAATCTTTGGAATCTTTCAATGCTGGTATCCAGCAATCAGCTGAAACTTCAAGCTTTCTTTAATATATGTTGTCATACTTTGATGACCAGCGCTCCAGTGAAACTGGCAGCTTCTGTCGGTGTACCTGCGAACACACTAAGGGGATGCTATTCGATGGTGTTTGCGCTATGCAGTGAATGCGCTAGAACCCTCTGAAGTTGAATGAAGCTGATATTATGTACATACTATTTAGTTATGGAACGCTGCCAAACTAAATAATACATGTATATATTTCATGGTTTTCTTACAAAAATAAACGGTTTCTTTGAATACTCAAAATTGGAAATAACCAGCACATAACTGTAGTGTTCCGTGTTTTTTTCCCACAACTGGCTTCAGCGTTTCAAGCAACAACGTGTCCATTGGTCCATTGGGGAACGCCTTGTAGGTTGATTGTTGCGTAATTTTGTTGCATTTAGTTGGATTACCCTCTGGTTATCTCTGGTTCTTTTCTAAAGCTGCGGAAAATCACCATGTTTAATGCGAAAATTGGTATATCATCGAACTGGGCCATGACGTCCAAAGCTGTTTTCAATTACAGATTCCGACGTGTCAGTCTGGATGCCATCTATTTGGATGCCATGCAGGTTTGCTACCCATCAGTCAGGGGCCGAGTTTGCGGCTCCACGGGGGAATTGGGAGCGAAATATCCATCTGTAATTAAGCTGGGGAGACATGTGCAGGGCTTCTCCGTGTGTTTACATGATGTACATATGAATGTGTATATATAATATATGACATATAATTAACAATAGTATATACATATATATATATATCATATATATATGTACAGATTGGTGGTTCCATTGTGTTTAATCACCTTTGGGATGATGCACCAGCGACGACAAAGTGTATTTTTCAGGGCTTGAAACCAACCTGCTGACTGAAAGGTGGGGCGGCCCTTGGAGGCTATCGGCCATGGCTGTATACACAACCTCATCATATGGTAATCAAACATGACCGTGGAGAATCCCTACTATGATGGTTATAATTTGATGAACGGATAAATGGATAGAGTTATCAGCCCTTAATGACACCCATAATCAAAAATGCATTGGAATCAGCTACAGCTCTCAAGTTTTGACTTATAAATTGGGCTATAAACATACGCCTAACATCTAGCCTATCCGCGGGCCCTTCTTCTGAAGTTTGACCTCACTGAGGGGCCCAAGTTAAACCCTGTAGGTGTCCTTTCCCCAGAGATGAATTCAAAAAATAGAGGGGGGCATCCATCATTATCCACTGAAACCTGGTTGGTGGTTTGGAACATTTTTTATTTGTCCATAGATTGGGAATAATCATCCCAACTGACTGATATTTTTCAGAGGGGTAGGTATACCAGCAACCAGTGGTAGACGGTAATCAGCCAGAACCTTTCTGTTTCCACTGAAGGACATCGATTTTTTGTGTTTTTCGAATCAACGGCTTCTCCAACCTGGCGGTTGTATGGATGTGACCAAGATTGGCCATGGTTACTGTAGCTAAAATACTCCATGGTGCTGGAATATTTACCAAGATTTACCAAGATTTACCAAGATTTACCCTAAACATCACCCAGTCATGTTGCTAAATATACCAGCACCATGGTTCGCATATGGGTAGCGAAAAAAACACCATTTCACTGGTGCTTCAAGCGCCCCGAAAGAAGCCCGGCTTTCAGGTGGAGTGATGACTTTGGCCTTGCCTTCCACTCTGGAAGCGGCATGTGGGGTCTCCTGGGGGTAGAGCTGCATGTTGGGATTTAACCAACCACACGGTGAATTTTCATGGGATCATTATGGTGCTTTGATTCAAATCATGGAATTCTGATTGGTGGTTTCAAACATGCTTTATTTTCCATAATATAGGGGATAATCCTTCCCATTGACTCATATTTTTCAGAGGGGTTGAAGCCACCAACCAGGATTTGATTTCATGGTGACTTCATGGACTTCAATGGGATCTAATGTTCAAAACCCTTGTTGGTTGATAAGGGGATTGGACTATCCAACAGGTGAATGTCACAATCCATGAGGAATTGCGTCGACCAGTGAAACTTCCATATCTCTCGGGTCGGCCAATGATTGAGGGCGTATCCTCCTGTAAACAAGCGTTGAATAGCATTGCAATGCATTGCAGCTAAGGCAAGTCAGGCAATTCATCTAAAAAGATCTAATCTTCATATGGGTATGCGCCAATACCAGATATCCGCAAAAAAATGTTCATGTCAATTGCAGGGAGCGGAGGTTTGACTTCCCGTGTATGGCAACTGGATATCTTCATTTTCAGTATGTAAATCGATTACAAAATGCAGATGTTTCATTGCAATGTTTCTTTGCCCGCGGGTAGACGGGTGGGAAGTGGTTGATGGCCGCTCCAAACGTCATTTGAAATAATTGAACGAGGGCTACTGTGGTGCCATACAGGCTAGTGGTTTTCTTGTGGGAGGCAACATGTTTTTTCACGCGTTTGTCTTTGTAAGATGATGGGTTCGAAAGCCAGCTACCAAGCAACCGCAACATCGGAACTTCATTGCGCGCTCCAGCAGTGGATGTGAGTCTTATTCAGGAATTGATTACTGGTTCAGATCATGTCTGATTTTGAAATGCAGAATCTTCTTGCGGTTTTGAAGGATTTTTTGTCGAAGTATCTACCAAACATGCCCTCAGACCCCAAGACCCTTTTTTGTTGGTTGCACAAGCACCTTCATTATATTTCCTGGTTCATCTGCATTTTTTCCAAGCCACCTTCTCCGGTAGTGATATTTCTTCCTATCAGGAACAGACCACTTTGACTTGGATACATGTGGAAATTAGATTCTCTGAAATTTCTTGATGAGCTTGTTCCTCATTAACATGTCACCTCCAATTTGCTGATATGGGGATGAGAAACACCTATATAGGACCATTTGAATGGAGGGATCCATGTCCATCAGCATTGGCTCCTGTGGGGTGAAACTAACTCTGCTTCAGGGTTTTGAAAAAACATTCCAAAATTAATTACCCTCTGGTAAACTAACATAACAGAACTATTGAAAATCACCACTTTTAATAGGTAAATCAACTATAACTGAGCCATTTTCCATAGCTATGTTAAATTACCAGAGGGTAAGTAATTAAACATTGGGATGATGAGACATAATTTTACTCTCAAACCCAGGCCGAGGGGGCAGTAAATTCCCACCTACTGTATTTGAGATATCCATTCCATGGCTTGCCAATGTTTTGCGAAGCCATAACTTTGGATATCCCTTCAATGTGGTGCCCCCGGTTATAAGTTTGTTATCTATAGTTATATAATATAGTTCTTAATCCCCATTACCAGCAGATGTATCTACCATAAATCCAACAGCTACAGGAGTTATAAACCAAGTTAGCTTATTATTTGTTTCTACCTTTTGGTTGGTAGGTCAAATCACCGTTTAAGGGTTTGTTAAATCCCATTAAACTCCAATAAATACCAAGAAAATTCCATCAAACCCCATTAACATCCCAATAAATTCCATGAAAATCCCATCAACTCCTATTAAATACAATTAAAATATGACTAAATATCACCATCTCTGTTTTGCAGCCACCTTCTTGAGTCTCGTCCCAGGCTCTGGTGTGTGCACATCGCCGAGCTTGAAGAGTTCCATGGCGCCTCTTGGACAATGTGAGACCATGGCTGTTGTTTCAGCAACGAAAAGCCGGGAGATTAGGGTTTAGGGTTTTAGGCTTTAACAATAATTTAATGTTTAGGGTGTTTAGGGTTCGACAACACAGGTTGTCGTCCTAGGCAAACTTCTACGAGTAACAGAATCTTTCAAAGTGCTTTTCTCTAAGGGGCGTGTGCGCCCTAAACGTTAAACTATGGGGCCCCCTTCTTTAAAAGCATGTTTGAACATGTTTGCCTTTATTTGTTGGCCCCCCTTTTTTTAAGGCATTTTGGAACATTTTTGCATTTATATGTTGGGCCCCCCTTTTTAAACGCATGTTTGAACATTTTTGCGTTTATATGTTGGCCCCCTTTTTTCCCTTGGTCTTGAACATGCTTAGTTCAGTAGGGCGTGCGCGCCCTAAACTTCAATTCATGGGCTCCATTTTTTTCATTCAAGGCATTATTGAAAATTATTGCGTTTCTATAATATTGTTGCCCCTTTTTTAAAGGCATTTCTAAAAATTCTTGCCTTTCTATATTGCCCCCCTTTTTTGCCCTTTGTTTTGAGGATGTTTTGGTTCAGTAGGTAGGGCGTGCGCGACCTAAACCTCAATTCCTGGGGCCCCCTTTTCTACATGCATTTTTGATGATTTTTGCCTTTCTATATTGGGCACCCCTTTTTCTCCTCTGTTTTTGGCATATTTTGGTTCAGTAGGGCGTGCGCGCCCTAAAATGTAATTTTTTTGGCCCCCTTTTTTGAAGGCATGTTTGAAGATGTTTGCCTTCTATATTGGGTCCCTTTTGGTCCATTTTGTCCTTTGTTTCGGAATGTGTTGGTTCAGTGTCCGCCGTGTACACAGTCGGATAGGGACTTTCCACTGTGTCGGCAGAACCTTGGCCACTTCTCCCACATGCTCTTTGCACTCCGCGTGGCGAGCGGGAAGGCAGGCACCGTTAAGAGAGAGGAAGTGACATGAATATGATTATAAGGAATGGGGGAGTACATGCCGGTATGATTCTGATAGAACCAACAAACACTCGACAAAGACTAGGAGTCCTAAAATATCAAAAGATTTCAAACTCCGGCAAGGCAGGAGAGGTGTCCAGTCGATATGTTAGAGGAAGCCTTGCCCGCAGAGGAGAAGCTGCCAGCTTCATCCTCTTCTGCACCCGTGTCACCAGCTCCTCCTCCACCACAGGGGCTTCGGACTGCACAGTGACAAAGGAAGCTGATATTGCTGGTCAACCACTCAAGAGTTTCTGTCACCTTAATATCGGGCAGGAGGAGTAAGACACGGTGGAGATGATCATCCCCGCCGAGACCCGCGCGGACAGATGGTGGGTGGACAGATGAAGTCATCAATTTAATTTAGCAACAAACCTGAACCCCAAAGTTGATTAAGCTATTGGGCAACGGCTTTGATTTAGTTAAACGGAGAATACCCCAGTTTTGTCGAAACCATCATAGTTAGGCTGTAAAACGAGGTAGGAACACCCCGAGAACGAGGTAGGCATCGCACGTAAAGCATTTAGCGATTAAAAAACAAGCGCGGTATTGGAGAGCGAGGTCAGACCCCCAAAAAAATCGTGACGGGACTGGAGAACGAGGTATATAGGAACACCCCGTCAATCGCGTTTTGTACCAAATAATTTCCTCCGCTCCTGATGCAGGAGCTGAAACAGCTTGTCGCTGGCCGGGTGGAGCTTCGCCATAATAAGAATAGCCCGTGGTCGGGGCATCGAAACTTTATGGCGAGGCTCCACCCGAAGGGTTGCTGGAAACTTGGCAAGCTTTTTTGAAAAAGGAGAGCAGTGCTCTCCCTGAGGGAGGCAAACACTGGGGTCCTGTCACTTGGATGGACCCCAAGGTGGGCAAGCCAAGCCGGGCATTGGTTTCTACAAAGTAGGCACCATCGCACATGTTCGGCTTGCTGAAACACAATTTGGAAGTCAAAATGTCAAAAGCACCACATGCTCACACCATTCTTGGATGTCAGATGTCATTTAGCGTGGCATGCGCAGGACAAGAGACATGTTCATCAGAGATGTTAGGAGGTCAGGGCGCAGATTTCCTGAGATGGATTGCATTTTGGAGCACCAGAGGCGCAGCACTTTGTATGACCTGGCGGCACTTTTTGGTGGCAGGCGCAGTACTGTAGACAAGTGGAACGGAAAAAACGCAAAAGGCATTGGCACGAGGCCGTCAGCTCTACACTCAGCTTTCCATTTTCGAATGATGTCTCCCAGATTTTTTTTCGTTTTGGATGTTGTCAACTTCGAAAATTGAGGAAGTCTCGCAGGATTGCTGCGTCTTTAATGTTGTCAAATCCGAAAATTAAAATTGAGGAAGTCTGGCAGAACAGCTTCGCTTTCAAGCTTCCACATAGACAGGTAGATAGATAGACAGTCAGATAGATAGATAGATAGGTAGGTAGATAGATAGATAGACAGACAGATAGATAGATAGAGAGAGATAGATAGATAGATAGATAGACAGACAGATAGATAGATAGATTAGATTAGATTAGATTTGATTACATTAGAGTAGAGTAGATTAGATTAGATTAGATTAAATAGATAGATAGATAGCTAGCGAGCTAGAAAGATAGATAGATAGATAGATAGACAGATAGATAGATAGATAGATTAGATAGATAGATAGACAGTCAGATAGATAGATAGATAGACAGACAGACAGATAGATAGATAGATTAGATAGATAAGATTAGATTAGGTAGATTAGATTAGATTAGATTAGATAGATAGATAGAAAGATAGATAGACAGTCAGATAGATAGATAGATAGACAGTCAGATAGATAGATAGATAGATAGGTAGATAGATAGATAAATGTATAGATGTATGGTATATTTAGCTAGAGTTGGGTGATTTTTAGGGTAAATGTTGGTAAATATTCCATACATGGAGCATTTGGGAATGGGGGATGGATGTTTAACAATCATCCGATCCATAGATGCAAATAGGATCAAATAGGTATTTCATGGGATTTATCGGAATTTCATGGAAATCTACTATACTGGGGTGATCAAACATGGTTGGCGTCGACATTTCCCTATAATTGGATGTTTTAACAGGAACATAATCTATATAGTACTGGTAGGAGATAATGGGAGTTGAATTATCCGAAACCGGTTGAGTTTAAGCAACTTACATGATAATGTAAGGTAGTACAAGCAAAAATGATGGATGAACCAAGTGGTGAAAGGACAAAAACATGTTTGCTACACAAGGAGGGACAAACGTAAACATTCAAACCACCACTTGTTTTTTCACGTTCATTCAAGGTATCCTAGAGTAGGCGTGCTGATGTGTGACCATTTTTCAGAAAGGGAATCCGAATAAAGCTAGGATACCACCCAAAATTAGCAATGCAACTTATACAAAAACGCAAAACCAACGACATAATAATTTGCAATAAGTCAAAATACTTTGTCAATGGGTCCCAGGTACAGTAGTTGTAAAAACACCTTAATCACACAAATTCCCATTTTACAAGCAAATGATTCTGTAACTTGTGGATGCGACATTTGTTCAGGTCTACAAACTCCTCAACTTGAGTATTTCATGTCCAGCTGCATGTCCTCAGCAATATTTGCGCAAAATGACCCATAATTGGGACATCATGTTTTCATGTCAGTTGCTGGATAATCTGTTGTGCACTGAATGGAGGAAAATTTGGTCCATAATGTTTTTTTTTTTTTAAATCTTGTATACCATTGTATACCTTTTCCGACATCTGATAACCATGATATTGTTTTGTACGGTTTTTTTTTGGCAGCTTCACTTTTTTCAATGCTCGGACATGGCACCGCAATTTGTTGCCATGAATCCGGAGATGTCAAATCAAACATGGGAAAATGCAGGAACAGTTCATTGATTTACTGCACGCCCAAAGTTAACGACCAAATATCTACAGATTGATTTGTGATGATTATTTTGTGATGATTTGCGGAATGGTTGAATGTTCAAAGATATCAACATGACCAAGTTTGTGGTATTACTTGCAAACCGTTTTTTGAGCCATAACTGTATTTTTTTCACGCTGAACGCTAACACAGCTTTGAAGCATCTTCCATCTGGTTTTTCCCCATGGGGCCACAATTGAAAATCCACCATTTATAGATGGTTTCCCCATGTTTTTTCCATTAAACACCATAAAAACTAGGATTTTCAGCACAGATGGTATTTTTGAGTATTTTCGATTGGGTTGTGCCATGTTGTGCCCCCGGAGCAGCCGTAGGAATGGCAAGAAACACGCCGAAAAGCAAAGTGGTGGTCCAACCAAGACACTCGGCGACGACGAAGAGGAAGACGACAAAGAAACAGATCTCCATAAGAATATCCGCTTATATATATAATATATAATCATAATCTGTATATATGTTAGTGGTAGATTTGTTAGTTTAGTGTTCGGAACCAGTAGTTTAGTTTCATACATTATGTTAGTTTACCAGATAGAATATATGTAACTACTACTGTACCACTATACAATCTCCATAAACTAACCTCCATGTTACATATATATATATATACTACATGGATGATTTTTGTTTTGAGAGATTGGTATGTCCATGTGTTTTTTGAACCATGTTTGAATGGCGGATGCCCAACACCGATACCATTCATGGATAGTATACAAAGCTGCATGAACCGGTTGTTCTTTGGATAGATGATGATAAACACAGGTAGATACAATATCGAATATCTATGAAAACTTAGCTATGTGGTTTTTATCACCATTCCATTTTTGTTTAGAAATACGGTTTGGACAACATAAACTTGTCTCAATCTGTGGTAGTAATCAGCGACTCTCCCGTGCCATGCATGGCAGAAATACCATTTCCTATGAGACATATTTGGATGTACATCCCAGTTGGCTATAATATGGTGAAACCAACCATCCCATATGCGAACCATGGTGCTGGTATATTTACTTACATGACTGGGTGATGAATTGTTCGGGTAAATGTTGGTGTGCATATTCCAGCACCATGGTTCGCATTTCGGATACTTTAGTTCATCTATCAACGGTGAAACGGATGCTCGAGCACCAAGGCACATTGAGCCTTGGATGCACCTGGCCGTCCGAGAGGTCTAAAAAAAACAATGTTGGTCAGACTCCTGTGTCTCCCATATTAGTTTTGCATATTTTTGCAAACTATATCAGTTGATATCAGTTGTTTGTAATTAGCCTATAACTATATTTGGTTGATACTGGGAACCTCTCGCAGTTGGTTAGTTATCTTCCATATATGTTCGGATATTATTTGAATCACTTGTTGTATTAACGGATCGGATTGAGGGAAAGCAATCGCAGGTCGTGAGTTTTCCAGCCAAATTGAGGTTTCAATTTTGCGATTGAATCCCCAAGAAGCACTTAAAAGAAAAGCCGGGTTGCTCCAACCCAATATATATATATATATAGATTTATATTATATATATATATATTAATCTGGGTAAATTATAATATTTCACTAACCTGAATTGTTCGGCCCATTTGGGGATGATTTCCCTATAAAAACCATGATTCCAGGGTTCGGTCGCAGTGAGGTCGTTATAATTTACCCAGATATATAATGTAATAGCCACAAGCGGAGGGGTTCCCAGTGATTTTACCTCTTTATCTACCTAGTTTCCTCCTGTCGCAACTTTTTGGCTGCTGGATGTTTCTGTTATTTGTCTACCACTTGGATGTGCAAGAGCCAGCTGCCAAATGGCTACTAACTTTTTGACTCCAGTTCGATACTGGTTGTATTTCTTTGTAATTACTTTCATAGTTGATAGAATGGCTTACAGGTAACATTGCTAATATATAAGAATTGTCGTGACTATCATTTAGATACTATGAATATGGATGAATATGGAGTTTTCTTCATACCTAACATATACTTAGTTGATTCCATTTGGATGATACAGTATGATACAGGTACTCCATATATGGAATTATATTGGATCCAATACATAGATTAACTTCCCCATATTGTACAAAATAATCTACGTATTGGATCCATTTTTTCTATGTCATGTATTTATATCTACATATATGGAATTGTATATATTGGATCCCAATGGATCCCATAGTGATTATAAATCCACATTGTATAAAATTCCATACTCATCTATCCAATATAGAACTACTACTTATATGAATTATCAACAGTTCTATAATGCATTGTTAGTCACCACGGGCTGATGCCTGGGAACCCTTGGATACTTGCTGGGGGTATCATATATTCTCTGGTAAACGATCAAAGAACTATGGAAAATCACATGTTTTTTTATTGGTAAATCAACTATTTCTATGGCCATGTTCAATAGCTATGTTAGTTTACCAGAGGGTAGCTATTATGTGTAGTTGTACACTCGAACACTTCTGACGTGTAGTGCTCGAGGCCTGTTCTATGGACTGCATTTCCCTTGACAAAAGGTGTTGTATATATATATATGGGTAAATTATAACGACCTCACTGCGACCTCACTGGGAATAGTAGTTAGTAAGGGAAATCATCCCCAAATGGCCTTAATTCAGGTTAGTGAAATATTATAATTTACCCAGATATATGTATTTGCAAGGTCAAGGAGAGAACAAAATCTTTGACTTCCATCATGGAGGTGTTGCTGGGAGACCTTCAGCCTGGTGTTCAAGGAGGTCGCTTGAAATGCAGAGTAGAACTGTTGGATAAATGTTTGTATATGGTAGAGATATTGAACTATAGTTATATATATATATATGATTGTTTTATAAACCAGCAAACATCACAACGAGGGAACCACATTGGATGCATACCCTCTGCAAGGTGGTACCCCCCCAGTTATAAGTTGGTTTATAATCCTCATTAACTATAGTTATAAGTACCATAAACCCCAGTTATTGGACTTATAAACCAAGTTAGCGATTTTGAACTGGGGCACCACCTTGTGGTAATCAAGCATTGCAATGGATAATTGCCATTCCCTGTGTCACTAGGAAGCCCATTTGTACGGCGCCTTGATGCTCTACACCTCCAACGCCATCTACCGCCAGTTGAACGCTGCCCTGCGCAGCCACTTTGGAAAAACAAACAACCTCCAGCTGGGGACATGGCAAAAACCAGGTGTTTATGTTGGTTTAATCGGTTTAATTTGTTTAATCTCCAGCTTTAATTGGTTTAATCTGCAGCGTTCAAAAACTGAGGCTGAATCTGCAACAACTGGTGTATTATCTGCAAAAAACGTGGGGTTTACACTGGATTTCCATGCAGTATTTGTGTTTAACCACCAACAACCAGGGGTTTCACATGTTTTTTGTTAAAAGTCGTATTCATGTCGATTCAACCCAGCCCCGGCTGATTCCAGGGCTTGGGGAAAGGCTTTGGCTCCTAGAAACTGACCTGGAAACACTGAGGCGAAGATCGGAATAAGATCAAGAAATACAAGCCCTACTTGAGGCCGCGGAAGCCACGCCATTTTCCTTGAGGGACCGCCGAAGATCTTTTAAGCACCTCTATGGTTTGCACCAAAAAGTGTCCTGTACTTGCTGTCCGTTATTGTTTTGGGGGGAAGGGAAGTCCTTGATTTCCTGCGCAATCTGTAGTGGATGTGATGCTCGTTTTCAGCACTTTTTTAGACAGTGAATGTACATGGTATTTTGTTGATTCTTTTGATTTAGAAACCAAATGAAACAATGCATGACTGGTTGGTGGTTTGGAACATTTTTTATTGTCCATTTCATTTATGGGTTGTCATCCTTCCCATTGACTACTATTTTTCAATATGGTTGAAACCACCAACCAGACAAGATCAAAGGTATCAATCCATATTGGGGTTTCTTAAGTCATGGTGGATCCCCAGTTGTCACCATAGGTTTAAGTCATGGTTTCCATAGCATGAGAAAGGGGGGCCTTAGTCTCTTGGAATTTTCAAATGTGGCAAGGTGTGGCTGCACCACGATGCATGGATCATGTGCCCTTTTGAGACACACCTAGACGACCTAGACGCAACGATCAACCTTTGGTCCAATGGATGGCTAAAAGGAAATGACTCTCCTACAATCACAATTTTGGTATACCCTCTGGTAATTTAACGTAGCTATGGAAAATGACCATAGAAATAGTGGATTTTCCCATGAATAGCATGGTGATTTTCCAGTTCGCTATGTTAGTCATTACCAGACGGTATATCTTGTGATTGGAAGGAAAAAGCCATGAAAGACCTGAGTCACCTGGGTCACCCGGGTCGGTCATGTGATTATTCTGTTTTGACACATTGCTGCTGGTAAGGCTAGATCCCTATAAGTAGCATATAGATTGCATATAGATATTCAAGTTGCAGTTCTGTTTAGCGATTCATGTCACCACTTCGGTCGAGGCTCCTGTTTGAAGCCCTCAATCGATTGCCACAACAGAAGAGGACCGTTAACGGTCGCTGGTTGGATCGATCAATAGGGGGATGAACAGTTAAAGTCCCCTTCACAACCAATGAGGATGAGTCAAGTTACCTATGAAAACAGTAAAGGACTGGGGAATAACCATCCATTAACATTCATTAACCAATTATAACTTAGGTTACCTATAGGGCACCAGGGTTTTGACTCACAACGATGGGTTCCGGCTGCTTCGCAACTAATTAATGCATCATAGAACCTGAGACTTGCCAATATATAGATCCACCCACGTTACTTAGTATGGTCTATGCTCACTCAGGGAGTAGCTTCGAGTCCTGCGGCGGGTTGACACTGACCTGTGATCCACTTGGCGGATGGCACGCGTTTTGAATGGGCCTCCAGAATCCCAAAGTTTAGATGCTAACCTCACGTGCAATTCCTGGGATGCTAACCTCACGTCAAGTTGTTTCTAGATGATGGTTCTGCCAACAGTTGATATCCCCCTATTTGGCAAGGGTGCACCCCCCACGTCCCCCACGTTTCACGCAACCTGATTGCGATTGGATGATCCAAATCATATTGTGATCAACACATGATAACCATTCTATACTCTCTTGTAACCAAACATGGCCAGCTGGAAAATCCCGTATAACTGGGGGTTTCTAGCTGGGAAAAGCATCGAACTAAATGGACAATGTTCCAGGAAACCATGTGTGCATTCATTTGGATCGCAACCTGATAGTGTTTCAAACTGTCATGGTATAATTTAGTCTGTATATCCCAATGGTTGCCAAAACAAATGTCCCATCATGCCCAAGTTGTAGGTTAGGTAAATACGTTTGTATAATATCATACACACGGAGGTGCATCCCAGGCATACTGCATATTATATGAAGTGGGTATATACCCCAGTTATTATATATATATATACATACAGTAATATATATATAGATATACGTGCAAAATCCCCAATGAATCAATGATCTATTGTTCTCTTACGCTATTTGACTTGCCAAAAAAAGGTGAGACCTCGATGCCCAGGACACTTTGGCGCGGCATTGGCGTTGACCTCTTTGATCAGTACACGGTGGCACCTTGGATACGCCGTAGGTAGATTCGCCATCGGATGTAAGTTGGGATGTAACATGATTTAATCCTGGAGAACTGTATATAGAAATTGTTAAGCTGATTTATGATGATTTATGTATATATATAGTATATATGTATATATATATACACATGGTCAGTACATATATATATATATACATATATATATAGAGAGATATTGTTAGATGGGTGAACATACCTATAACCTGGGCGTACTGTGCGGCGTAGATTTTTCCTAGTGGAGCCTTCTTCGCCTGGCCGCGCGGTGCATCCTGTTCAACTAAACTTGTTGGTTTTTGGTGACGTGTTTAATTTATGTTTAATTTATCAAAATGTAGGGTGACAAAACAGGGACCGTAAAGTTGCAAAACTGATCACGCACAATCACTATAGGAGTACCTTGACCCAAAAATAAGTACTCATGACATACATGGGTAGAGTAAAGTACCTAGCAACAATGTTGTAAAGTACATGTTTTTGTGTGAATAGATTTATCATGTTGGTGTGTTAAACTCCATTCACCTCCAATCTTTTGTTGGTAGATATTCGCAGAAAACATCATTTTTCCGGTAAACACCCGCAATAAACATGCTGAAAAGAAAGGGTACCTTCACATTTCGGACAAAGTGGACGAAACATACAAATTGCAAGTGACCCAAAATACATGAACCACATCAACAGATACATCAAATACATCAACAAATACATCAGATACATCAACATATCTTAGGGTGGTATGATGACCACTTCTGTTAGAGGTCTTTCTGAAAAGTATAAGGCCTCATGTCATATATGTCATATATGTCATATATGTCATATATGTCATATACCCTGGTTTTACATCATTTTACCACCAAAAACCTGCCATGTTTGTTTGTCACCTCAGGGCTCCACCATCACCTGGTGGGGCGTCTCCAGTTGTACCTCCGACATGCAGGCGGCGTCGTTGTTTGTGTAGCGACCTTTTCTTTAGGTAATCCAAAGTGGAAGATGGTTACCAGTTGGAGATTTCCATGGGATGCACCCGGCCTGGTAAACTGCCACAAAAAACTTCAAAAAACTATGGAAAATCACCATGCTATTTAGCTGGGTAAATGAACTATTTCGACTGGGCCATTTCCAATAGCAAACTGTTTGTTTACCAGAGGGTAATGGGATTGTCACATTTATCGATGATTTACATTCCTCCAGTAATCAAAGATAGCAATGGGATATGTTCTATTTACATGATTATTTCTCACTGATGGTTTCGTTCGCTGGGAAAATGGACGGGAGAAAAACACAGCCAGCTCTCGGACTTCGTCCTTGAGCGGAGAGGTGACGATCGGTTTAAACCCCCAAAATGTATGTGTTGATGGATGAAATCCTGTACAGTGTCTCTGTTGATTTTACAAGTCATTTGTTTATTTTGTTTTGTAATTACAGTATGTTGGTTGTGAAGGAAATATATTTTGTTGATTAATGCCAACAATACAGCTTTTCCAGTGATCTACAGATATCTACAGTGTTTTTTCTTGATTTTCATAGCCTTGTCATGGCCTTTTCTTACAAGTTAAAGTCATTGTTTTTTTTGAAAACCGCAGGTGGCGAAGAACTTCATGAAGGGTTGCGGCACGGCCTGCAGTTTCCTCACGGTCAACACCAAGAGCGCTGTAGCTTGACGGGTGGTACCACCGGGTAATGGACTTTCGTGGGTGGAACTATGGGTGAACCATGAAACAATGTCAAGAAAACGGTTGGACATAGTGATTAATATCAGATAGAGACATAGTGATTATATGTGATTATGACTATGGTCTATGGTTAACCACCAAAGTAATGATAATGACGATGGGTTAACCATGAAAATTGATGATTGTAACTAGTGTTAATCATGAAGAATGAGAATGATTATAACATATTACAACTATGGTTAATTATGAAACATGTCAGAGTATGACTAAGGTGAACCATGAAAAATGATGCAACGATGGTTCCCGTAACCATCAAACATGGTGATCCAATATGTGAGTTAAGCATTCAACATAGAGATCTGGTTGGATATTGATATACATATACAGTCACCGACAGAATTATGGAAGAAAAAAAAACGTTTCAATTTACAGGCGCCGCCTGTCTATGATAGAAAAGTTACGAACCTTTTTTTTTCCATAACTATGTTTTCCATAATTATTTGTTTTTCCATAATTCTGTCGGTGACTGTATTACCATCGATTCGCAATTTGAATGCATTTTAAGGGGGAATATTGAATTATAGAAAATATTGGGTTGATACTACATACTTGCATTTGCATACATA
>Ga0126342_10010088_pt1 | contig 16899 bp, 16 predicted proteins | sample Cyp1metagenome_FD_92528 | JGI IMG/M metagenome (GOLD analysis project Ga0126342, IMG submission 92528) | Coral microbial communities from Lord Howe Island, Old Settlement Bay, Australia - Cyphastrea 1 metagenome | ecosystem: Host-associated > Invertebrates > Cnidaria > Coral ... | reverse complement strand
ATCGGGCTAGCATGTTTCATGGAGATCCCTCACATCACGATCGGGCTAGCATGTTTCATGGAGATCCCTCACATCACGATCGGGCTAGCATGTTTCATGGAGATCTTTCACATCACGATCGGGCTAGCATGTTTCATGGGGATCTTGCACATCACGATCGGGCTAGCACGTTTCATGGGGATCTTTCACATCACGATCGGGCTAGCACATGGCATGGAGATCATCGTCTTTTGGGTCGGGCTAGCATGGCACATGGGGAACATCCACTTCACGATCGGGCTGAGGTTAAGCATGGTGATGTGTGTCATCAAGATCGGGCTCGCATTGCAGCAGAGCATGGAAATGTATGTCAGCGAGCTCGGGCCTTGTCAGCGCGAGACGGTGTATACCATGGAGCTCGGGCTGAAGATGAGTTGTTGTATGGTGAAAGCGAGCAGGGTCATGGAGGTGGAGCACAACAAAGAGGACGATCACGACATGATCGAGAGACGGTGGAAGATGGTGATTTGAAGGCGGTGCCAATTCAGTTCCCAACACTTCCTCCTCCTGAAGGTCGAGATGCGAGCTTGGAAGCTGGAGATTGGATCATACAGCTTGGACCTCTGGTTGGAGATCTCTCAAAGAACGCGGCATGTTGGTGGAGGAAAGTTGTGGATGCAACCGCCATGAAGTACGACAGTTGGCTCCACGCAGATCCTTTGTCCAGACTTCGAATTGCTGCTCCCGACAATGCGGTGCTCTCGGCTGGATTTGAAAGACTGGATCAACGTGTCACCAGTTTGTTGCTGCAGTCAGTTCCCAAGGCGATCAAAGATGAGGTCATGGCTGCACGAGAGCTGACTACAACACAGATCCTGTTTCGTGTGCTCCGCACCTACCAACCGGGTGGATTGGTTGAAAAGTCGCGGCTACTTGAAGATCTCACCACGATCTCAACGGTGAAGACTGCGAATGATGTTGTGGCAGCGTTGAGACTGTGGAAGCGGAAGGCAAGCAGGGCATCAGAATTGAATGCTCAGCTACCAGATCCACTGCTGATGATTCGCACTCTTGATGGAATAGCACGTCCTGTGGTAGAAAGTTCGTCTCAGGCAAGTTTTCGCATAGCAAGCTTCCGCATGAACCACAGCTTGGACATCCGTCCATCACTTTCAAATGTATGGCTTTTCTACGACCTTCTCTTGGCTGAAGCGGAGGTGGCGGTCCACTCAACTTCCAGTGCAACAGCTGTGGAACCAAAGACACCTTCAAAGCCCACAGTCAAGGTCATGCAGACCCCATCCACCGGTGGCAAGTCTTCAACATCTACGGCTTCAAGTGCGTGGCCATGCAAGTTCTGGCTTACAGATGGTGGTTGCCGACAGGGACAAAGATGTCGCTGGCCGCACCCGTGGGAAGGTTGCACTGACAAAAGTTCCCGATGTTGGACGTGCAGTTCAAATCAGCATCAACAACAAGATTGCCCTTACAAGTCACAGGTGAAGCCACCTGTGGGGGGAGATGGAGAAGGAGTTGGTGCAGGTGGAAAAGCAAGTGAAAAAGGCCGTGGAAAAGGGAAGGGCAAAGGTAAGTCCAAGCAAGAAGGACAAAAGACAGCGCAGAAAGAGGAGGGTGCTCAGAATGATGTCAAGAAGGAGGACAATGTGGGCAAAAATGCGACTGCAGAGGAGGATCCAAAGAGCAAGTGCACGGCAGGAGACAATGGCCCAGCCCCTGTGCGTAGTGAGGAGGAACCATATGGCCTAGCTTCACTATCTCCACAACAAAAACAATGGGTAGAAGATGACATAGCGATGTTTTTCAGGATGAAGTTGATCTACATGATTGCGGTGCACCACAAGCCTGACTGGTGTGACAAAGTGCTGTTCGGTTTGGAACAGCCACAAGATCCAAAAGAATATCGTTCTGAACAAGACATACAGCAGCACCAGTACATGAGCGTTTGGCGCATGGCATCATGGCAACATTTCCAAGAGAAGTACAAGTTGATGCGCACTTCATTTGAACAAGGAGCTTTTGGTCATGTGAAACCCAAGCCTACCACGATTGCACACAACATCAATGGCTTGGAAGAACTACAAGGTGCAAAAGCTCCACGTGATTGCCATCAAGGAGGTTGGAAAGATCGTCCACTACAAGAGCGAATCCAGGAGTCTGCAACATGGGCTCAATGGGCTCCAGGGCTGAAGGCTGCAATCATAGAAGGACTGAGGAGGCAGTTTCAAAAGATGGATGCGGGGCGTTGTCACCTCGGTGCACCGGGCAATGCGGAGGAGGCAACCTGGGACTCTGAGTGTGACAACCCAAAGCCCTTGCATCAGCAGCCAAAGCTCTGCCCTCTTTCTGAGGTGGCCCTGGCAAAATGGAAAGCTCATGTTCTTCACGATCACCAACCTATGAGAAGGGACTGCAGAGCATGCGTTGAAGCAGCTGGGCAATCACGTCATCACTGAAGAGTGCGTCATCCAAGTGCTTATTGTTTGGCATTAGATCTTTCAGGAAAACTCAAGCGAGGCAAAGATCAATTTGGCGCCACTGGCACCTACATCCTTGTGGGCTGCTACACATTCCCAACTACGGCCAACGATGAACCTCTGTGTGGACCTGGCCGCAAACCACCACCTGATGATGCTCCTCTACCAGCACTGGATGAAATGGTGGAGGAGGATGGGGTGGAGGGTGATATGGAAGATGTGGAGCTGCCACGTTTTGAGGCGGACGTGGAAGAACCGCCTGGGGAGGAGGATGAACGTGCGGTGGGTCGGGCCAAGTTGGCATATGATAGCTGGATGAAGTTGGTTGAGACGTCACAACAGGTGAAGGTCAAAACATTGACTTTCACAGAAGTCATCGCATCAAGGGCTACTGGTCACGTGATGGCAGGCCTGGCCAAGATCTACTCCAAAGTGCGCAGCCTTGGACTTCCTGTGCTGCGACTACATGCAGACCGAGCACGTGAACTGACATCAAAGGCAGTTCAGTCATGGTGCCACAGTCGCGACATCATAGCCACTTACACCAGCGGCAGCGACTGGAAGAGCAATGGAAGAGCGGAGGTTGAGATTGGCTTGGTCAAGCGACATGCCAAAGTCTTGATGAAGGCCCACGACATTGAAGAGGACCTTTGGCCTATTTTAGTGCGACATGCATCTGAGCGGCGTCTACGCTGGCAACTTCAACAGGTGGGCTATCCAGTTCCTGATCTACTTCCATTCAACACCAAAGTCTATGTGAAAAGGAAATCCTGGAACCAACGCTATGCATCGTGGAGATGGGAGCGATCACCTGGCCGGGTCATGGGCCCTGATCCGTGGTCTTCTTTGACTTCAGGCGGCTACTGTGTACGTCTTGAGGATGGCAAGTTTTTGGCCTCAACAGATGTAGTTGTGGAGCAGTCGGAACTGGGGGAGGGTGTCACACTGGATATGGTGGTTCAAGAACGTCTCCAAGGTCCCGATGCTCAACATGTGCCAGAAGCTCCACGGCGCCGTTTGCGCTACAAACAAGGCGTGCCACAGATAGCAAAACTGGAGTTGGCTTCCAACTCGGGGGAGAATGGTCATGGAAACAGCAACGACAGGGCGTTGGAGGGGGATAGCATAGAAGTGAAAAGGCTGCTCAAAATGCATCAGGAAACTTCAAAAGTTTTGTCAGAAGAATGCACTCTGGTGGACGACATGGACCCAGAACAAGCAGCATGTGTTCCTGCCCTGGCGATGTTGGCAAACCAGAAGTTTGACTTGGAGCAACAGCTACGAACTCTGGATGTTGAGAAGAGACGAAAGAGGAGGAGGAAAACTTCCTGGTGACAAAGACCATTCCAACTGAGCAGGTTTACAAAGAGTGGGATGAATGGAAGCATGCGATGATGAGCGAGTATCAGTCCATCGTCAAGGAGAAGAAAGCTGTGAGGCAAGTGACGAGGGCTGAAGCTCAAAAAATGGCGCAAGATGGAGACATGAAGTATGAGGAGCTGCCTAGTAAGGTGGTGTTCACGAGAAAGATGGGAGGCAAGCACAAAGTTCGAGCTTGCATATGTGGCAACTTCGAGGATGAGGTTGCGACCATGACGTATGCTGGGGGATGCGATGCTTCACAAATTCGAGGTCTTCTGAGGCATGCTGCCCTACAAAAATGGGCAATCTATGGCACTGACATCAAATGTGCCTTCCTGAATGCAGAAAGGAAGGACAAAACGAAAATCATTGCCATGACAATCCCCTACATTTACATCAAACTTGGCATAGCAACTCATCAGGATGTTTGGCTGGTGGATTCTGCTATGTATGGGCTAGTCACAAGCCCGCGTGACTGGTCAGATCATCGAGATGCGGTGATCCCCAATATGGTTTGGCATCGTGAAGAAGGTGCTACGAAATGGAAAGGCAGCTTTCACAGGGCCAAAGACCAACACTTGTGGCATTTGAGAGAGCAGTGCTTGGAAACGGGGGAGGTCAAAAATCGAGGTTTGATGGCCATCTACGTTGACGATGTTCTGCTGGCAGCTGATGATGGCGTAGCTGTGTGTGCTTTGAAGGCGATCGCGTCGGTGTGGGAATGTGCTGATGCGGAAAAAGCTACTCTGGCTGAAGCAATCACGTTTTGTGGCTTTGAAATTCAGCAGAATGAGAAAGAACATGGTGGAGGCTATCGCCTGCATCAACATAGCTATGAAACTGAACTTGTGAAGAAATGGAACATCACTGAGAAAGCGCATCACCTCGACCTCAAGCTTCCCACACCTGAAGAGGAATCAGAACTACAAAGATCTGAAGATCTTGAGCTGGTGCGGCAAGCTCAGGCGTGTACGGGGGCGCTGCTTTGGTTGGCCACTCGTACCAGACCCGAGCTTTCTGTTGGTGTGGCGGCAATGTCACGGCTCTGTTTGAAAGCACCAGAGCTGACCGTCTCCATAGGCCGAAAGATGATGGCCTACTTGAGGCGACCAACTATGGGCATGATCTATGCAGAAAACCCAGGCCCAAAGCATGGTGCACGTGATCACCTGGCGAAGCCACGATCTATGCATCCACAAAAGGCTATCGATCTGTTCAAGGTCAAGTTTACTTTTATGCAGGAGCTCCTATCATGTGGAGCACAAGTCGTCAACCATTTCCAACACAATCCACGGCAGAAAGTGAGCTGGTTAGCTTATGTGAAGCTTTGGTTGGTGGGAGAGCTACGGTGTCTCTGGTGGCGGCTTTGCGTGATGAACCAGAGGAGCGATTGGTGAAGCGTCTCTGGGGCGACAATGCAGCAGCTATCAGCTTGGCAACTGGTGAGGGGCAAGGCAGCTGGCGCACAAGACATCTTCGGATTCGCGCTGCAATTTTGAGGTCTGCCTTGCGTGAGGAAGAGTGGCAACTGGCGCATTTGATGGGCCGGGAGTTAGTCGCGGACTCCTTCACCAAGATTGTCAACGGTTTGGCCTTTGAAAGAGCCTTGCAAGATCTTTGCATCAAGTTCTATGACAACAAGGGCGATAGCGATAGTGGAGGATGTGTGCGACAAGATCAAGTGAATGCAAAGATTGCAATGCTGGTTGGGGCATCACTACTGTCTGGAGCGTCAGCAAGCAACATGGATGAGGATGGTGATGAGCTATCTTGGCTCTGGACCATCGGCTTAATCCTGATGTGCGTGGGTGCAGTCTACATCAGCAACAAGTTGGTCCGAAGTGGCATGTGGCTGTATAATCGACTGCAGGGGGCATCGGGCGGCTGTGTGGGAAAGAGAGCTGAAGAATTGCAACAGGCACCACAAGTGCGAGCACTACGTTTGGACAGTAGCGATGATGATGAGCAACAACTGGCACGCATCAGAGCAAACCAAGAGAGGGCAACCTATGTGCCGGCAGCTGACATGGATGAGCTGCGTGACATGGTGACGCGCAGTCGGCGCATTGAGGAGGACCCACACAACAAGATGCATGGAAGAGTACCAGAAGACTGGCATCAAGATGATTCATCACAGATGCCTCGAAGGCGAAAAAAGAAGGAGCGCAACAAGAAACAACTTGACTCCGAGGAGGAAGAAGCGATGATTGAGCAGGCTCGACGCAATATGTTGCGTGTTGTTCCTATTCGGAATGTGCCGGATGGATCTTCATCACGGCCGAGGGTGACACGTTCGAGCTTGCACAATGAAGCATCTTCTTCTACTTCTGGGGCAAATCAATCAGGCTACGGTGAGCCATCCAGATCTTTAAATGAAGCGAGAGCTACGAGATTTCAGAGCTCTACACAATCGGGCTCTTGTGCGGCGGCTGGCATGATCTCTCAACCGAGCTCTTCACAGTCGGGCTCTTGTGCGGCGGCTGGCATGATCTCTCAACCGAGCTCTTGACAGTCGGGCTCTTGCGCTGCTGCAGCTGGCATGATCTCCCATCCGAGCTCTACACAGTCGGGCTCTGGCAATGCGGCGGCTGATAGATCTAGGACTGGCGGCTCCACCAATGAGTGGAATGATTTTCAACATGCCTATAAAGGAAGGCATTGGGGCTCTGAAAAACTCAGAGCTGAGTATTGGAAATTCAAGACCACAGGCAAACGGCCACCGTAGGATAGGTGTAGCGAAGTGCCTTGGGCTGAGCGCCCCATTTTGATCCATCACCAAGGCGAGGTGCCGGGTGTTTTCCTCTGAAAACAGGGGGAGTCTGAAAGCAGATGTGTCTCTGCTATGATCAAGTGTAGTATCAGTTCACATTCAGATCTCTACTTCTGAGGCATTTTCGTGTCAAAACAAGAGTGGCCCACGTTCAGTGTTTCAAGACTCAAAAGCAACGTAGCCAGCGGTAATCAGATAAATCAACTACAATTCTGCATGTTTGCTAGTTGAATTTCATTTTTTCCACCATGTTTGATGGTTTCTAGAAATGGGGAATCATCCCCTTTTATGGCCGGAACGAAAGCTGCATGAGTTCAGGGGACAACGTTTCAGAGTGTTTCTTTTAGCTACAGCCGGTGAACTGTGAACTCAAAGAAACAGTTTTTGAGATATTCATGACATGTTACCCTTTGGACAATTCAACAAAGCTATGGACATATAGGGAAATCAGAAGGATCTATTAGGTAAATCACATATAAGTGGCCATTTTCCATAGCGACGTTGAGGGAAAGTTGAACCCCTAGAAGATCCAACGGAAATTCCTCGTGTTGCCCCCAAGCTATCTAGACATCTGCCATATCCATAAAGCAATAGAATTGACCCAAAATAAACGAACTTAGGTCTCAGAAACTGCTGAACGACTCATCATAAATCCCAGATTGAAATCAACATATTCTTGTTGGTACATCAATATAAGCTCGTATTATCCATCATTAACTATAGATAGATTTAATATGTACCATGTAAACCCGTCAGAACTCATGCCCTTGGAATTTCTTCTTTCCTGAGTGCCACGACTCGGGTGGTTCGCATTGTTTCCTTTGATAAGGAGTCCGTTTTTTTCCATTTCATTCCCAGGGGGATTTGAAATCCATTGGAAATCAGTCTACCTAGATCTTTAAAGTACCCCCAAAAAGCAATGGTAAAAAGTATAAGAATTATGGGGTTAAAAAAATAATACAAAGTTTTTTGGGTACAAAAGGAAGGTCACTGGGTATGGATTTTGGCACCACAGCCAGAACTTTGAGGATCACTGGGCGCTTAACGCCTATGGCCAGTCGAGTGCCAAAGGGAAGTTCAAGTCGCTGGGTGTCACGAAAGAGGGTCCCGACAGGGTAAACTGAGGGAAAACACTGGCATTTCACTTATCTCACGAAGCAAAATTGGGATCTAAATATCACAAAGTACTGGGTAACATGTGGATGAACATTGGTAAGTTGGGTAATCAGTGTCATACTTCAACCTTTTCGCCAGTAGATGCAAATGAGAATACTTGCTGACCAGTTCAGGCTTCTTTCGCTCTTTTTAACCCGATCTCAGTGGTTAGGAGGGAGCTAAGGGGCTTACATTCCCTGGGGAGCCATTTGAAAGTCAATGAATGTCATCATTTGAGGTGGGTATTTTGTTCCATGAATTCAAATCGAAGTAGCGTCCCCTGTTCCCTTTTCGAAACTCGTCAGCGAATGTGATTACAGGGGGTAAGATTTGCTTTTGGAAGAATTATATAAGCGTCTCATGTTTCTTTCCATTATCCAAAAAAAGACTTAGTGCAGTTGTGTAAACCAGACATGGTCAATGGAGCACTTGTAGGCCTGATTCGCCAAATAATCAGCATCACTACTTGGGGGAAAAGATCCTAATTAGTCAAGGTAGGGTCAGCGGCAATGCAGACCCTAGAGAGCCAAGCCTTCAGTGAACGTCTTCTCCAGGGAGCTGATATCCGAAAAAAACCATGGAGTTTTGCCAAGAGTTTTGGTGCATGCTTAGATTATATCAGAACCATATTAAAATCACCAAAAAAAACAGATTTTGGCTTCCTGAGGGATTCCGGGGTTATGCTTAGATTTCTTTGACTGCAGTGACTACGACACCTGGAACGGGATGCGCAGATCCTGCTGTCAACATCCTGTTCGTGTGTAGGAAAACATATGCGATTCCTACAGAATTTGAATACATATTGTAGATGTGGTAGGTTGTTGTTTTTTTTGAATGAAGTCCATCCACACTGCCAAACATTATCCAGGGGTCATCTTTGCTCATGTTATTCAACAGCCTATCTATACCTGCTAGTTCATATTCCCATATCCCTTCGAGTTGGTTGTATTCCCATAACATCACAACATCTTCAATTGTCCCATGTAAACCGTTACACACCCATATCAATCCAGAAAAAAAAAACACAGAAACCCCAATACAAACGCCATATAAAACCCATAACCATCCACACGCCCCAGGTTTGGGTTTCAAGGAGGAAGACCTCACTGTTCTGGGCACCACGGCAGGCGGGTGGGTTTGGATTATGTTTTGTTTTTTTTTTGAATGGTTATTTAATGGCTATTTGATGGCTGTTCTATGGGGATATCATTGTTTTTTGATTATGAAATGGATGATACCTTCTGGCAATGTGTCACATAGTTTTGGAAAATCATCATTTTAAGAAGTATGTCACTCTAAAAGACAATTTTTTGATATGTTCAATTATCAAAGGGTAGGTATTGAGGTGCCCTGCAAATTTCATCACAGAAGTTGGATGAAGAATGAAGAAGCTTAGTTTGCTTTGGAGAATCTGGAGAACGGTTTCTGTTGGTTTCACTTTGACCTCGGGAGACTTGGGCTTTTTACGCGTGGCAGCCATGAGAAAGCGAGTACCCAAATTGCCATGAAAAGTTGCCATTGCCGTGGCCATAACTCTTACCAGGTGGGTCTAACATTGGCACAATAGCGACGCTGGTTTTAATACCAGTTTCACGAGTGTTTTTGATAGATATATATGATATATCTACATATTGGGGTGAATCTAAAGCAAGACACATATCCCTGTGGGACCACCTTTGGCCGATCTTAGATACCCAGTATTTTGTTTGTTGTTCATTATCAATCATTTCGAGGTTTCTTAATTCAGGGGGTACTCCACATCATCAAAGTCATGGATGACCATGACTTAGTATTGAAACAAGCATCGTAACTTTGGGATCACCCATTTTCAGAGATCCCACATAGAACTTCATAGAACCATTTATATAATACATATACATTGTAATATTTTTTGGACTCATCATACCTTCAATGAAAAACACATATAGAATCAGTATTTGTTGTCGGATATCTCCAGGTATTCCATGTTTTTTTGCCCTTCTTTTTGGCCAAAAAAATCTGGTAGATGCATGCCTCGCTGGTCGCCCAGATGCGTTGGCCTTCCTGAATGCGGGCTGCAGAGTCCCACGGACGCCTGCCAAGGCGTGTGTTTTAAATAAATAAACGCTGTATATGATGTGTATATAACATACTACTGTTTATATTCATAAACTATACATATATATATATATATGCACCCTCTGGTTATTTAACATAGCCATGGAAAATGGCCCATTTATAGATGGTTTACCTATTAAAGACGGTGATTATCCATGGCTATGTTAAATAACCAGCGGGTATATATATATATATATATATCGGAAAGTCAGAAAGTTTGTATTTGTTTGCAGATTTGAGCACTTTTCTCGCGCTGCCAGATTCGACCGCCTGGATATTTGCCACAGCTAGGCCCAGGTGCCTCGGCTGTGGGTAAGGATGGTTATCTCCACCATAACTATGGTTATATCATATAAGATGTAGAATATGTGTATATATTATACATGTATATATATAGATGTATATATATATATATTTATTATATATACATATTCTATCTTCACTTAGTGGAAGTGCACTTCCAAGTGGGTACAATGTGGATGACATCATCCTTACTCACAGTTTATTGCATTTTGGGAAGACAGGACTGAACAGTTGAACCACTGGAAATGGGGATGGAGGAGATTGATCCTGTTCAGCAGGTGAGCAGTGTTCAAAGCCCTGGTTGGCTGATGATTATAGTAGTTTAAATGGGATTTTAACCATGCACATATGGGGATAATGAGTGAATATAACTGATAAATGATGGTTGGTTGATGATTAGTGGGATTGTACTACCCCATATATTGGGAATTGTAGTAATCCAAAAAGGGAATCCCGTTCTTAACCAAGCAGTATAATGGATAGACAGAGGGATTTTGACCACTGCTCACTTGCGGGCCCCATAGGATTCACAACTTAGATAAACATAGGTTTGGTACAGCTTTAGCATGATCACCTACCAGTCATCCAGCAATTTCTTCAAGGCATTTGAGGGTGATCATGTTTTCCAACAAAGACTGGTTGGTGGTTTCTTTTTTTTATTTTCCATTTCATGTATGGGATAATCCTTCCCATTGACTTTCACATTTTTCAAGATGGTTATTGCACCACCAAGCAGATGACAAAGGTCTTGATTGTTCATCAAGAACTTCAGACTTGGGTCCATGAGGAATGCGGAAGCGGCGGCGGAAGCTCTTTTGTTGTAGCGTATCTCTATTTTGTTGCTGGTGAGTATGTTTCTAGCTATATGTACAATGTAGACAACACTAGTTTTTCTTTATAGCTGTTGTTGTTGTTGCTGCTGTTGTTGTTGCTGTTGTTGTTGCTGTTGTTGTTGCGTTTCTTTTGCTGTTGCTGGTGCTGGTGCTGGTGCTGCTGCTGGTGCTGCTGCTGCTGGTGCCGGTACTGGTGCTGGTGCTGGTGCTGGTGCTGTTGTTGCTGTTGCTGCTGTTGCTGCTGCTGCTGCTGGTGCCGTTGTTGCCGTTGTGGCTGTTGTTGCTGTTGTTGCTGTTGCTGCTGCTGCTGGTGGTGGCGCTGCTGTTGCTGCTGCTGCTGTTGTTGTTGTTGTTGTTGTTGTTGTTGATCTTCTAGTTGATCTTCTATCTAGTTTCTCGTAGTTTCTCTGTTTGTTAAAAGTAGCTAAAATAGATACCCGGCTATATACTATTTAATATAATATAGAGGTATTTTTTAGTAACCAAGTTAGATATCAAAATGCATCATATGGTGCTGTTTGCCCAATATCTAAGCGAAATTGTGCATAGAACAAATATTATATGTATCGGGCAGAGGTGACGTGAATTTTTTTTATTCCTATTTCTATGTTTTGTCGTTTAAACCTCCATTCTTCTTGGCTGGACTAGACTCCACATTTCCCACACTTATATATATATATATATGTGTGTATGTATGTATATATTTATTTATATATTTATATAATTATATATGTATTTATGTGTATAAATATATATATATATACATATGTATTTATGTATATATATATATATGTATTCAGTTGTATACATTTTTTTTGGAATCACCTAGTCTTGTTGGCTGAATCCCACCATTCATTGTTCAAATCCACATTTTGCTTGGTTAAATCACACGCAAAGTGGGGTCCCCAAACTAGCTTCTGGGTGGCTAGGCTGTGAAAGTGTGAAGCGGGCCATAACTGTGAAAAAACTGTGAAGCATCGTGAAGATGCTTGTTCCAATCATCAGAAACATCCATCAATCACGATAAAAATAATCATAATCGCCACACTTATGGCCCAACCAATAGTTTTTTTTTTAATGGGTTTATTTCATGATATATAACCAACTAGCTGGTTGGTGGTTTGGAACATTTTTTATTTTTCCATACATTGGGAATTTCATAATCCCAACTGACGAACTCACATTTTTCAGAGGGGTTGAAACCACCAACCAACTAGTTATAGGAGTTTTCAGTCCATGGCCATAACTCTTAGGTGGGTCATACCTGCAACTCGTCCCGGATTCCCAGGCCCAGCGCCCGAGCCGGGCCCGCCCGAGCGGGGCCCGCCCGAGCCGGACCCGCCGGAGCCCGGTGTGCTGGAGCGCGGTGCTCCACGTGCCACGGATGCAAGAATGACCTGATGTGCCCAATGGACCTGTTGGTTTTTATATGTTTTTATGTACCACTTCTAAGGAAAAAAATCAATGGTAGTGGCCGACGAGGACAGAATTCAAAGTAACTTCCAACTTTAGAATGGTGATATGGTTTTTGTTGAATCTTTTTAGGGGTTATAGATATATCATGATATATCTACCACAAAGCCTAGTGAAATGTGAGGCAAACTTGCACCAACTTGGCGATTCCCAACTGGGGCCCCCACCTTAGAGGTGAAAACCAATGACAGTTGGCTGATATCTAGGACTATATTATAAATGGAACAGATGACGTGGAACAATGATTGCGGGAGATGCAAAATTGAACCTAGATTTGGGAGTTGGAAGACTACTTGTGAAAACATTGGATGGGGACTGGATGGTTTGGAGATCTGTGTCAGCTGGGGAACAGGCTAAACTAAATAGATGTTTCTTTGGTGATTCCAGGAAATTGTACAGCAAATGATTTATTCATTCGAAAAACGGGGGAACGGTGGACTGGGATCAGGTTTAGACACCCTCATAGAGGAAGATCCTTGTATTGCAAGTTGGCAATGGAAGCTGTTTTTGTTGGACATATCGTGCGACCAAGATTCTGGAAAATGGAAGCATGCAATTCACAGCATGTGGAGAATTATAGATTATATGTTATATATATATAATATACATTGGTTATTTATATATATATATATGTATATGTATATTGACAACTTGATGCTGGTTGATTAGACACATTGACTTTCCAAATCGAGCGCTCTGTCGCATCGCTTGCTGCCACCTGGGATGATCAGTACTCCTGGCGTCGTCAAGCGTCAAGCGTCAAGCCCTTGTGGCAACCCTCAATTTATTAATCAACAAAATGATTATTGGATAATAACCATTTATAATACTTATAAATTAATCATTTTTGTGATTATCATAATTTATTAACAATTCATTAACCATTAATACTAATTATTATTAATGGAAAATCAACCATGTGGTATAGTAAATTATATATTAATAATCATATATGAATGGATAATAACCATATTGCCCGTTGGTAAACTAACGTAGCTATGAAAAAAATGACCATTTAGTTCGTTGATTTACCGAACTTAACAATGGTGATGTTCTATAGTTATGTTAGTTTACCAGAGGGTATATAAACAAAGCGGACATGTGAAATCATGGCAAAACATACTGTACAACATGGTGGAAACACGTGTTTTGACTTTTGACGATAAAACTTGGCATGGTGTACCTCTTAAGTATAATCATGATCAACATAAGCGCCAGTTGTATTGCTTTTCTATCGCCAGATTCGAGTACAGGCATCAGCTGTATCAACAATACATCTTACATAAACCCTTTTTGTTGTCGGTTAACATTCCTTTTCTTTTGCTGAGCCATGGTGCCTTCATTTCATGGTACAACCCCAAACCACACCCCCCCTCCGTGGTGGGGTTCAGGTCTATCCAGCGGTCACGTGGAGTTTTGCCCCACGCCCATGAACACGGCCGGGGCTTGCCCAGGGGCGAAAAACGGTCCGGGTTTTGCTGGGTACATCCCCAGCGTCCGTCAAAAAGTCCTCTTAGATTTGGGATACACCCACGAAACGAATCACAGCCATGATTGAAACTAGAACAGCTATACTAGGATATATAATCAATGTATATATATATAAATACATTGTGTAAACTGTGATGAAGTTGGCAAGTGCGATGCACATCCAAATATCATATCGCTTCCCTATGGTTTGGAAACCCCAAAATAAAGAGATCCAATACTTACCAAAGCAGGGCACTCGGGAAATTTTCCCTTAGACCTTGGTTTGTATTGGTTTGTCATATTGATTTTGTTTATGGATATGGGTTGTTGTAGGAGGAATGGATTACCCTCTGGTAATTTCTTACATAGCTATTGAACATGGCCATTTATAGCGAGTTTTCCCATACAAAATGGTGATTTTCCATAGTTATGTTAGTTTACCAGAGGGTATCCATAAAACAATTATCCTTAAGGATTGGATTGTGTTTGTCATATTGTTTTTTGTTGTCATATTCAGCCGTTTGTTTTGCTTAATATTTTGTTTGTTCTTTGCAGTGCGCTCGCTTGGGTTCGTACATCTGATACTATATATATATATGTTTGAAATTCAATGCAAACAAAATGAAGCATTAGATTATACAATGCGGAGTTGTGACGGGCCAAACGTTTCTTGGCTATTTCAGTTCCAGTGCTCTTGGTGGCAAGGGTATATAATGTTTCCTGTGATGATGGTTGTGATAATGCCCTCTTAAGGGATTGACACAAGCACTGTGGAAAGCAATCTCACCTTGATGATCGAACTGAACTTTGAGATATTTGATAACTTGTTTGTATCTGAGACGATTGAAGCAGCCACTTTCCAAATCTGGTTGGTGCTTTCAAACATTTTATTTTCCATAATATATGGGATGTCATCCTTCCCATTGACGAACTCCATGATTTTTCAAGATGGTTATTGCACCACCAACCAGATTATAACTAAGATAGAACCCCATTGAAGTGATATTTTTTTCACCAGCAGCCACTTACCAGTTGTTACTGTCTGGTTAATAGTGGTTCATAATGGTTAATGTGATGGTTATTGAAGGTTTTATGGTGATTACCCTCTGGTAATTTAACGTGGCTATTGAACATGACCATAGAAATAGTGGATTTTCCCATTAAAAATTGTGATTTTCCATAGTTATGTTAGTTTACCAGAGGGTAATGGTTATTTTTTGTGGTTAATCATTGGGATGATGGCGTCCTTCTGCCAGATCTCTGATACGGTGTTACTCCAAGGAATTCATTCGTCGCAACGACTTGGAGATCATCCAGTGGTCCCTCAAGTATCGCCCATTCGTCTTGTTTCTTTGTACAGTTATGGTCATTTATCAGTTATAACTGATTACAAATGGGATTATACTTTCTATAAATGGGGTTTTGTTAGTACTTATACCTGGTATTTCGGGCCATAACTGTAGTCCATGAAAAACTCTAGCTATAGTTCCTGTTTTTTTTCGTTTCGCACAAGGAGAAAAATCCGAGTGGACTTGGACTTAAGCATTAAGTATGTTAACTGTGTTGGTTAAGTATATGGTTAACCTCCATAGATAAACCATACTTAACCTAGTCATGTTTGGGTGTCCCTTAAAATTCTTATCACTACATGTGGATGGTAACCTCCACCTGTGACCTCCAAAGTCTACGGCACCTGTCAGGTGCATGTCATCACTCCCTACTCCAAAGTCTACGGCACCTTGACGGCGTCGAACTGGAACTGTGGATGATGGGAAATTTTAATGGGGATTTAGCCTCTGAAAAATTTAACATAGCTGCTATAGCTATGGAACATGGATGAACATGCTTCATTTGTTAGGGGCTAAACATGATGATTGACCATGATTGACCGTCATGAACAAATATGGTGATTTTCCAGCCAGCCAAACGGTAAGATATGTGCCATGCTCATGTTAGTAGGTCAAGCTATTTACTAAGGATGTGAAGATTTAATCCATGTTCAGTTCGGGATTTATATGGATACCCATTCTGAATGACTGGCCATGACCCAGGATCCTAAATTGGAGGTACCTACCATATATAAGGCCTATATAAGGCCTATGTAAGGGAATATCCCCACAAAATATAGCCTTATATGGTACAGTACCTCCATTTTAGGATCCTGAAATTCCCATTGAATTCTGTTTGGATTCCCATAGAAAGGCATGGATGGCCATACCCCATATACTATGTACCCTCTGGTAAATTAACAGTTCGACCCTGAAAATCAGCAATTTTTCATGGAAATTAATCTTCCAACCCCGAAAACCGGCAGGGTCTATGTTAACTTTCTAGAGGGTAACTTGACCATGGCACGAATGTTCCAATTGTTTTTTCAATCCAATTATTGTTGATCGGATTGTGGCCATTTTTGCCTTTTGCACATGCGGCACATGGTTGCTCCGTGTCTAAATGGCTTTGCTCAATCTTAGATTTCAATAAGGGTTTGTTTGATGTTGGGCCAGCTAAATATCTCAGCCAGAAGTAACCGACCAACGGGATTTCTTGCAGCCATAGCCCGATATCAAAGATTTGGGACATAGCGAAATGCAATGGTTGAAAATCGCATTCTCCCAGTTACCATCCGGTAATTTTTCAGATGCGAACTGGAAGCCCTGGCCCATTGAGTTCAATAATAGGTATTACGGTATAATTATGTTCCATATGCTAAAGTACCAGAGGGTAAAATGATGAAACATGGCATGTTTTTTGTTGTCCACATTCCCCTTTTTGAGAGAAGCCCGGCCTAGACCTAGGTCGCATATGGTCGCATGCGGTAATGTCAACATCGGATTAATCACCCCCCCCCCTGGTAGGTAGGGGGGTACCTTCTGGCTAGTTTCTTGACCACCCCTTAATAGTAAGCAACTCTGAACCATAAAAATTTGGATATGGCTTACGTCAATTAGATCTTAATAGAATT
>Ga0126342_10010087_pt1 | contig 16900 bp, 17 predicted proteins | sample Cyp1metagenome_FD_92528 | JGI IMG/M metagenome (GOLD analysis project Ga0126342, IMG submission 92528) | Coral microbial communities from Lord Howe Island, Old Settlement Bay, Australia - Cyphastrea 1 metagenome | ecosystem: Host-associated > Invertebrates > Cnidaria > Coral ... | reverse complement strand
ATACATCACCATATATCACCATACATCACCATACATCACCATACATCACCATATATCACCATACATCACCATATATCACCATACATCACCATACATCACCATACATCACCATATATCACCATATATCCATGTCTTGTTGCTTTGAATCCCCCATCTTCTCAATGGCGTGGAAAAATCTCCCCCCCTCCATCCCCAGCTCCACAGCTCCGCAGGTGTGGAGATTTTTTTCTCGGTGTGTTCACTGGCAAATCACCCGTTTCCATGTGCAGTTTGATGCTTTAAACCCCAAGTTCAATCAATGGGAATAAAAAAGGATCCAGTTGATGGAGGTACGTTAGTACCATATTTCAGGCCATATTTTGTGGGGATATTCCTTGAAATTCAGGCCTGAAAAATAGGCCTTATATATGGCAGGTACCTCCAATCAAGGATCCTGAAATGGCCATTGATTCAATGAATTTTCTAACCACAACTGCCCCCCACCCAATATATCCATATCATCTTCGAACGGTTGTCCCCTTTCCATTCTTTTCCCATTCAAAAACCCATCAGATCCCAGGTTTTTAAGCACAACTGCAGCTCCAAGTACCCTCTGGCAACTAACATAGCTATGGAACATCATGGCTTCCATAGCTATGTTAGTTTACTGGAGGGTAACCCCGCCTGTAGGACGTTCTGTTTCATCTGAGGGTTTTGGCTGAGCGTCAGATGGAGGCAGCCCATCAAGCACTGCGCAGTTTGCTGACTGGAAACCTCCATGGCAGGATTGTTTGAACCATGCAATGGTGGGTTTACACCAATCAGAATGATAGCATGTGTATATATATATATCAATATAAATACACATATACAATCATATATATATATACACTAATATATACAGAATATATGCAGTATATAATATATATATATATACATACTGAAGCATGGTATACCATACAGCATAGCAACATCTGGGTTCATTCTTGGGGTATATCTTCGCAAATCTTCCGTGGAGCCATCTTCAGTGCGATCCGTGAGATGATCCAACAAGATTGGTAACTAGAATGTTGTTGTTCAGGGATTTGGCTACAGTTATGGCCCAACTAACAGTTATATGTTCATGGGTTTATTTCAACATATATAACCAGATTTTTTTGAGTTATATAAAACCATTTATAACTGTTTTCAGGGCCATAACTATATGAGTGAGCATGACAAAAACGGATTTCAAATTTGTCGATCCAGAACAGTCACCTGTCACAGTCACAAAAGTCGCCTGGCCGCAGAGTTGGTCTCGGCAGCGATCTTCCACCAACCAAATGCAAGGAACGGATTGGTTGAAGAAACTCTCCTCCACAGTTGGTGCTGAGAAAATAGCTAGGATTATTCACAGCTTATTAATATGATAGCTGGCTATGTTGGTATAGTTCACGATAGAACAACTGTTGGGTTTATTTTTGGGATGCATCGAAGCAAATAGACGGGGTTACATAAGCCAACAAACATAAGGTCTGGGGAGGCCCACTATGAGAATGAGCTGAGGATAATCCATGGAAACCCCCAGCGAACTTGCGTTTTTGATTTGGGGATGATCTTCCAAAAAACGCAGGGGTGTGACTCACGTGTATGCTGGTTGATTCGTAATTCATAATGCTATACCAACATTATGGATACGTGGTGACATGTTAGGCCCCCGAAGGAGAGCGCTGTTGGGTAACTAGGGGAGATATATCGAACTAGCTACATGGGGGGGTTGAGTACCAACTTAATGTTGGTAAAACAATAATAAACAGTAATAAACCATCCCCAAAATCAGCATAAATAGGTGGTATAGACCATTCCCACAAATGGGTGGTTTACTATTGTTTTACCCACGTTCTAACGTTTGGGGGTGCCACTTTGTAGCGAAGAGCAAGCCATCGTAACCCTGGTGAACTTCCGTTTCTGAAGTAAGGACGGCTATTTTGTGGAAGGTGGGGCCCCCAAACGTTAGAACTTGGTTTGTAAACCCTGGTATAGTTTTATCTACTATACCATAATAATACTGGTTGGTGTTTTGAACCATCTTGAAAAATATTAGTCAGTTGGGATGATTATTCCATATATTATGAAAAAAATCATGTTCCAAAAAACCAACCAGAATACCATAATGTACTATAATTATTGGACTTATGTTCACCAACTTAGCTATCCATTAAGTGGGCCCCGCATTGGAGGGATTATTCACCAGCGACCCGCGTTTTTCCAACGCGCCGCCCTACTGGCAGATCCATTGCCATGATCAAGGTGAAGTAATATCTTCTATCCATCTTCTATCCCCATGGGGATGCCAATTACCATTGGGATGGAATTGAATTACAAATAATGGGAATTGAAGTAATTCAATCCAATAATAATTACCACATCCAAAATTAATTCATTCAATCCATTCAAAAAATATAGGGATGCTAAAAATAAAAAAAATGATTCTATCTAGATTTTTTTCTCCGTTAATGATCATCAAAATGATCATCTATTCTGGATTATCATCTATTCTGGATTCCCCAGATGCTCCATGGTGCTGGAATATTTACCTACATTTAATTGGGTGATTTTGGACAAGGGCAGTTTTGTCGGTGTGCAAATTCCAGCACCATGCTTCGCATATGGATTCGAATTCTGATTCGAATACTGTCTGTTGATCCAAAGATCACCAGGGGAACTCAACTTGGGCCCTTGGTTTGATCCACCTTGATCCGGTTTTGAAAAGGGGCCTAACGCAGATTTTTCTGACGGAAAATGTATCCCATATTATCCGATATTAGTTCACCATGGTGCTGGTGTATAAAAACCTACAAAACTGACTGGGTGATTTTGGACAAGGGCAAATGTTGGTAAATATTCCGTACATGGAGCATATGGGTATTGCTGAAACATCCCGAAACATTTCTAAATTATATATATATATACATCGATTATGGCTTCCCAGAATCCCTCATGAACTTTGGAACCATCATCACAGCACCTTTTGTCTCTAAATTTCAAATTCAATGTGCCAACAAAATGGATCTAAACAACCTAAATATCATGAATAAATCACCATCAACTTAGAGATGGTTTGTGGTTTCGCTACTTTGATCTACGTTTCTCCAACCCGAAACCCGCCTGAACTCACCCGAACCCGAACCACCTTTTCACCGCGACCAAGTCTCGTACCAATCACTGCCTTGGAAAAGGCACCAGTCGCGGTGCGAATCCAGAATTCCGCTCATGGATTCCTGGCAACCGATCCGCACACCCGAACTGTGAACATTGCTCATTGCTAATCTTAGATACCCTGCAAAAAAAAAGCTGGTTAGATATTCCCATTAATACCAAAAGACTAAAGGATTAAAGTATCCATGTAAGATTGACCTAGTGAACACGGCACCAGTGAACAACCCACGTGGTGAACAGTCGGATAATGAATGAAAACGATATTTTCTAAACACATATAAAAACCCGTGCCATCCCGTGCCAAATGGCTTCTGCTTGCATTGTTTTCTCAAGCAAAGCCACATCTTTATGAATGGAATGATGTTGAAGTGTTGGACCAGCCATTTTTCTTGCGAAAAAATGGACCTAGCCATTCTTGTGTGTGTTGGGGAACTCATGAGCTAGGCACGAGCATTCATCCCAATAAAACAATCCCATCCAATCTGCACGAGTCAGATTTACAATGATTTACATTCCAACCACCACCAGTCCGAAAACACAAAAACAAACAAAAACATGGTACCCGAACCAAAATCCCCATCACAATTGCAATTCATTGGGGCCCATACGTCATTTTTGGACATCCTGATGGTATACTCGTGATCACCCTCAAATGCATTTTTGTTAGTCAAACCAGCCATTGCCTTGCTGTCTTAGCCCTCTTAGCCCTGCTGTCCATTTTTCCTGCCTCCAAGGCGTCGTTTCGCTGCAGGAAGTTCAAGCTGTACTGCAGCTGCGATCCGGGAAGAGCCAGGGTGGTCTTGATGGACTGCGCGCAGACCTGTCGCGAGTTCCGTGGTTTTGAAGTGCTGAGAACCACAGGTTCCAAAGGTTCCAAAGGTTTCAAAGTTCATGAGGGATTCTGGGAAAGCATATTCTGTATAATCTCTATTCCTGTTTCGGGAATACATGAAATACAGTTATGGCCCAAGTTAGAAACGGAAATATAACTCGTACTCAGGTTATATATCATGAAATTAAATAAACCCATAGAAATAACTGTTGAGGGGCATAACTGTAGATCCACTAGAAATGGTTGCGAAGCCATGAAATATACCGAGCAGTTATTAACCACTTTAGTGACTCTATGGCCTATCTAAGTAATCCTTTTCCAGAATGGTTGCAATGACAAACAATGACAAGACAACCATGCTTAAACACATGTTAATATTGCAAAACCTTTGTTGTCACTTAGATATAAGTGTAATCACATATCAACCACTGTGTAAAAAGGGTTCCCATGCTGGGTCTAATAATCCCTCGTTCAAGTTGAAACCGTACCTCATAGGAAGATGGTGCCTTCCACAGTCCGTGAAGCAGTTCGTGAAGACGTGAAGTCATTATATCCAGATATTATAGATTCTATCTAAGAATTCTTCGAATTATAATAGTTATCATATCTACAGATATAGACGAATATTATGTATAGATATATCTATTTTAAAAAACATAATCCAATTTTACTACAATTTTAACAATCGATTGAAACCTCATGACGAAACACAATCCTTCGACGCCAGGGAACATCTGCTGAGATCCCTTTCCAGTCTACGAAGGAGCGTAGTGGCAGCACCAGGAAAAGCCTTAAAGCAGCTGCGCATGGACCAATTTTTAACCCATGGACAAATGAAAGTTTACCATGAAACATCAGGTTTGTTCATGGAATATTTATTGAAAAATGATGGGGTTTTTCAATTTTTAGCCCAGTGAACTCGCCGTTCAAGCGTGGAAAAATAGGGAATCAACCATTAAACATGAGGATTGTTCGTGGAATATTGATGGGACATGAACAGGATATAAAGTACATGAATGTACATGATATACATCGTGGGCCCTCAAATCTTGTTGTTTGGTTTATAACCCCATTTAACTATATATAGTTTGATATATCGGCCATGAACCCGACTTAGATATCGATTGGATTGGATTGGGTGTGCCTGAAGATAGGATAAATCCTGGATTTTGGACTATTCTAGCGGGGAAAATGGTGATCAAAAACAATGAAACTTGGGAATATCCTGTTTTCAAACCTCAATTCAAGCCGGGTAAATTAGAACCCTAAGGAATTTCACCATGCCACTAACATCAGCAGAAATTGTCAAGGTACAGGAAGGGAGGTAGGAAACCGATGAGCCATGTGCACCAAACTGCACGTCTCGATGACCTGTGCGGCGAGCTTCAGTAAACATAAATAGCAATGGAAAGTCTCCATGCGCAAATGGAACATAATCAAACAACCTTAAATAGGGCACGTGTCTTCTATTATATGAAAAAAATGTTTTTGTTTACTCAACCCAACTTAAGTAAGGGTGCCCCAAAAAATACAAACAAAGTTGTAAGTTGTAACCTTATATCATAGGGGTCAACGGTTACGACCAACACGCAGCTATGATTAGGTCACAAACCAGTTCAATGGGGGTTACAATCCAGTTACAAATCGTTAGTCACACGTGGCAGTGGAACATCCCCATGAAAATAGAAGGATTTCCGGAGGCTACTTAGATCGGCTATAAAGCTTACACCGATCCCAAAGTAGATGGCGCAACTCAAAAACCAAAATACCCAAAAGATGGGACCGCGCGGTGGGGAAAAAAACGGCGCTATTTTGGCTGGAATTTAAAACGAGTTGCGCCATCTATGTGGATTGTGTCAAAGATCCAATTGAGGAAAAATCGCCCCAAAAGACCAATTTAGGTAGATGGATATAAGGGTGGTGCCAGGAGGGGACACACAACGGGGGGAGGCACAACGGGGGATCAAGGCAAGGGCGACTGATCAAGGCACAACGGGGAGTCCACGGGGAAGGGCATCCAGGCATGAGACTTTGGCGCAAGTCAGGAAAGGGCTTGATGATGAGGACAGGACAAAGTTCTGTTTGCCATCTATGTGGTTTGGAATCTGTTTCGAAACAGGCCTGATTCTTGGGGCATATTTCTGGCTCAGGATGAAAGGAGATGCGCCGTCTATGTGGCATATATTGGTTAGGTCGCTTGAGGGACGTCGGGAGATATGAGGGACTTGCGCCATCTATGTGGGCATTCCCAGCCTGATTTTGGCGAATGAGTGGGACTTGCGCCATCTATGTCCCCGAAAGGCAGCTTGATGTTGAGGAAAAAATGTGGGTGCAATTCAGGGCAAAAAATTGCACAAAATATGTTTTTTTTAGGGACATACATGGCGCAAACTACCTGTTTGAAATGGAGTTGCGCCATCTATCCCCTGCATTTTGCCTTTGACATAGATGGCGCAAGTCAAGAAATTGAGCCATTTACTTTGAGACCGGAGTAGTTCACTGCTTAGGAACTGGGTTCGAAACCATGAAATACGCCCGGTTCTGTTCGGGATTTTTTACCCATGGCCCATCCAAGTGAATTCTCGTAAATCTGAATAAATTGTAAGCTGGTTGGTGGTTTCGACCCCTCTGAGAAATATTAGTCAGCCTGGAGATTCATTCTCCGAGAAAAAAGAAGGAGTTCTTGCTTTCTAGTGGTTTTAGGGGTTTCAGTAGTTTTATGTAATTTCCCAACGATTATCCACATTTCCCAGCGAGATCTCCCACACGCACTTTCACGACATTTTCCTGACGACATCCTGCATGTTCAAGATCGCTTCTTGGTTGCAAGATGTTTGAGTTGCAGGCTGTACATCCCCAAACACTTGTTCATGGTAGAAACACTAATGGTGGCACCATGGGTAGACCTGGCACATCTGGATACCCTTCCAATAAAATCCTCATCGCTCCACGTGCATGTGGCGATGGGGGATAAACAACAACGGTTGTTTTGGCCTAGTTCCAGCATTGCTAGCCCAATCTCTGCTAACATGTGCGTTTTGGGACGCACACGAAATAGTCGTTTGTTCTGACCAAACGAGATTGAAGCCAGCTGAAGGTAGCCCTCCTTAGATTGGCAAAAAATGACATGCATGGATAAGTTTCTATTGTGTCATATGAAACGCAATCAAATGCATAAAAGATTCGCATACGAGAAACGCTGCTTTACCTCCCCTCACAGCTTCTTGTGGCGGCAGAAAAATCCCATGGCCATAAAGGACATCAAATAGCTCATTCGCCTTCTGGATGGTGTACTTCATGATTATCATCTCTGCATCACAATCCTAAGCTATCCATATATATTATATATATATAACACGTACTTTGTATTTTAAAGTTTCATAGGGATATCTCAAACCGAGCTATATAGATTTATAATGCCTTTGAGATGCGAAGGATTCCAAAGCTGATTGTAGCCAGCGACACACAACCCCGGTATCATGGCCCTTTCCAGCTATTGAAGTTGGAAAGTCATTCATCCTTGGCGCACTGGTTGGGAGCATGGAATAAGTAGGAAAACAAATTTATAATACTATTCTTTTCAAAGTAGGGAAACTGCTAATGTCATAAGGCTAGTAACGAAGACATCCCAAGAGCCACTTTCGACCACTCTTCACACGCAGTGTAGCGATGGGTGTTGTGACAAAAGGATTGGAAGTCAGAATATGCAGCCAATAACCGGTCATCAAAAGAGGTATGGAGGCCAAACTTTCCTTTCATGCAAAGCCAAACTATCATGCTAGCACACATGTCAGCTCCAAAGCCAATGTGGAACGTGTGGACGAGGTCAGGTTTGATTCTTTGGGGATCATCAGCTCCAGGAACAACTCCCTCAAACGGGTTCCCACAAGCTTTGATAGGGTTTGGGCCAGGCCGACATCCTTTCCAGGGAGCTGCATCATCCATCCGGTACCATTCCTTCATGGTTTTTATAAATGAAAATTCCCAAAGAAATATTTCTAGCTACCGCCACAACCCAACCCTGGTTTACCCTCTCCTGGCCACTGCATAAGTGACAAATCCTCAAGCTTGTAAACCCCGTGCTGAGTGACCAAGCCTGAGATCAACACAGCTTTGCAGGGTGTGATTTATATAGCTAGCTGTAAAAACAATACAAATGCTGAACAGCCAGATTGTGCAACTTGGATACTTTGCGTAGGTAGGGCCAATCCCCCTTTGAAGCGATCCAGATCATTTTGAAAGTTTTTCCATTCACCTACCAGGGTTCGAAAGATAAATGTATGTATGTATGGCGTGTATGTGGAAGGGATGTTGTTAACCAACACACACACATACACACACACATTCACGCCCACCTGGAAACCATCATGGTATAAGGATCCCATTTCCTGGGCCCACGCTTTGTTGATATCCCTGAGGGTCCTCTCTCCATCGTAGAGTTTCGATGAAATGCAGGAGTGCAGGATCCGTGAGCAAAAGCTATGCCTTAGTAACTGCTAACCCGATTTCTTGAACTTAAGGATCATATGAATCAATTATATACATAAAGGGACTCATTTTCTGGTGGCTGCCCTGGTATGCAAAATTTACTATAAAGGACGAGTATCCCTGACATGTTGGTGTCTCCAGGGCCGTTCACAGATAAGACAGTCTGCCAACTTTGCACCATAAAGGGTTGAGATCGTAGTCCCCTACCCTCATCCCCATGCGTCATGTAGGGGATACTATGGCTGGGGTCAAAATCATGAGACTCGAAAATCGGATGGGTTGGATCGTCATGATAGAAGGCTTCCCAAAACCACCTCAAGAGTTTTTTCCACTGATCCTCCTGATCTAGGTCAAAGCCACCCAATATGAGTTTTGGGTATCTCGCCATCAAGATTTCACACCAGCTTCTCATCGATAGAACAGGCCAGAAAACAGGAATAACCCTAGACCTTGGCTTTCGAAGTCGAATAGTTGTGGGGACAACTGTAATCTCAACGGGCACTGTGGCATCAGCGCCCCGAATCACCCGTCTCAGGTTTCTGGTGACGTTGGTCACTGAGCTCTTGGTGGAAGCAATTTTGCACAACAAGCTGCCAGCTCCTGGGCAGTTGAGTGGGTCAACTTAAAAGGGTCATATATGGGATTATATATATGTATACAATGGGGATGTCTCATAATGAGGTGTCCGTTTTTCACCTTATAAAGATATATCTTATATAGTATTTATATATATATATATATAGATCCATGCCCGTGGATGCATCTAAGTTTCGTTGGGACTCGGACTTGCTGCAAATCAGCTCGGCAATCCGTGCAGTTTTTTTCGCAGTCTCAGCCTGAAAAGTGTTGGCGGCATCCCGGGTCAATGTAAACCCAATTGGACCATGGTAGAACCAAGAAACCCCACAAAAATAGGATTCCAATAGCTCCATAGCATCCTCTGTGTCTTTGAGGAACTGCAGATCTGACTGACAGGGTCCTGCAAATTTTGTTGGGCACACCCCCAAAAATGACAGTGTCACCTAATGCGCTACAACAACACATGGCTGCTCTTCCAGTCATCGACCCCCACAAGACTCTGGAACTCGCACCTGGCATATTGTGAATGACGGTAACGTATTTTGTTTGGTTTGTCCCAAGTGCTGAACCTATCATATGCAGTTGCATAGCTCCTTTTTTTTGGCCATAGCTGCTGAATGGGTAGCATCCATCATCCATCTCAATTTGATCGCTAAAGATTTCAAACCCCGCTGGCACGCATGTAGGTCACACGTGCCGAAGCCCCACATGATCATATTTCAATGATCAACATGTGAAAAAGCATCCTATCATTTCTTGGCTTTCTTAGGAACACTAGACTCTGCCCCCCGTTTGGGCGCAGCCCGCTTCTTGGCCAAAGCTTTGGGCTCAGGCTCATGCGGCGCAGCCATCGACTTCGCCTTTGCCTTTGGTGCGCTCTTCGCCTTTGGCGCTGGCTTCAATGCCCTGCGGGTGACGTGGCTCAAATTTGACAAGCCTTGGGGACATCGTATGAGAAGGGCTGGCTATAATGATATGGGCATATGGCTTAATTATTAGTCTTGGGGACATCATATATGATAATGGCTGGCCATCATGATATGGGCATGGCATGGCATGGCTTTAGCACATGATTCAGATTACCAGTCATGATATTATAGGCCTGGCTCGGCTCATGATGTGATTCAAGCTCACATCCTTCTTCTGGCACGCCACGTAGAGATCGCGTAGGTTTTCCTTCTGACCAACCTCACATTTACGCAGTGAATTGGGAACAAATGATCCTTTTTAAAAGTTGGCCAAGGGGCAGAAGGAGCTAGCACCGTGCAATGATCCTGCTCGAACTTCATCAGCTTATCATATGTGGCCTTGTAGTCATTGCGAGCAGTGTCCAGCATGCCCGCAAACCTTGGAATGTTGACTGTTGGCAGTAATTAATATGTGGTAGCCCTTGGTTGACAACTGATCATACAATATACACAATTCTTCAGAAATTTAACTACCGGCCACTTAAATTAGAAGCCAGGAAACTGTGAGGCACGGGGAGTTCCATAATTGGCGATCCTCTCCTGTAATGGCACAAGATGGTGGGTTTGAAAATTGGAAGGGTGGGGGGCCCACATAATCCCACATGATATGGTGGAAACCTCTCTCCTTCAGTTCATCCACTTTGTCCAATTTCTTTCCCATGCCGTCGATGTACTGCGCAATATAGCCTTGGACAGGCATTTAGATATGGGACTATCCCAAATAATATGAATTATTTTGAACAAACTATAGATTGATCAAAGAAACAGAAAGGGTCTTGATTCTGCTGGACCATGGGAAGGTTCTGCTGTTTGGTTGCCGCTGCGTTCTGTGCTGTGATCTGGTTGGCACTTGAGGCTGACTCAGAACCACGCCTTGGAGTGTGCACATGCGCAATTATCATCAAGTCGAGATGGATATGATATGTACGTACATATTATATACACGCATGTGTATCATGTATGCGTGTGTTCGGGTGATAAGTCTTAAGTGCTTCCAAATGTCATCATGGTCCCCTCTGCAGAGACGGAGTTCATGTCCAGCAGGGTTCCATCTGGATCTTCCATCTCAAAGCTGGCAGATTTCTGAGACGACTTGGTGTTGGTTTCGGCAAAGGCGTAAGATTCACTGGTCGGGACCCTGAATTCATCAGCCTTGTGTACCTCATTCTTGCGCACCAAGCCACGAGCAGCTGCCCATTCTTGGGCATTAGAAATCATCTCCCTTAGATGCACTTTTAACCACGACGTTTGCTATTGTAAAGATGTACATGTCACTCTGCATATAACATCAACATCACATACCAACACATACCATGCATACATATATCAGATAAAGCTCTCTGTCCACCCCAGGCTGGCCAAAGAAATCTTCGTGTGCCAACCACCCTCAAGTTTAAGCTCCTCCGCCTTCTTCCAGATCTCCTTCACACGAACTTCCAGTGCACCAAAGCTCCCCTCCTTCTTGAGGATCTCGGCCAACTGGTCTCCTTGATAGGTGTCAAGCTAAGGTGAGATGCTAGCCCCCACAAATAGCACCCAAAGCTGACGAGAGTCGTTTGGTCTTGTCATTGAACATCGCAAGGGCCTCCTTGCTGGCTGCGCTCCTTCCATTGCGAGGTTTGAAGTATCGGTACATCCTCAGTAGGCAGGGATGGAAATGGTTATATATAAAGGTATCAGTTTCGGGATCACCCTATATATTGTTAAGAATCTTTCTTTCCCCCTCTGTAAGCATTTCCGAAATTAATGATGATCTAGTCCAAGGGTCCGCCAGTACATGCCATCTTCATACACACTTGCTTTCTGGTTCTGGTCAACTGGTGGGGTTGGAACCTGGTTGTTGCCCCTTGCTACTGGTGGGTTTCTTTGCTCTTGCAAATCTTCCTCAGGGTTCTCAGGGGCACCTGCTTCACTTGCGTCATACCGTGGACTTTCCCAACCATCAGCAGATGGAAACTTGTTACCAGCTTCTGAGTTGTGGCCATCCCCAACACCATCATGCTGGGGAGAACCAAAGTATAGTGTCTCCTCTCCACCCCGCCCACCCTGGTATTGAGCACGGCGTTCGGTAGCTGTTGGGGAGGCGAGGTCGTGTACTGACTCATGTTCAACTGGTTTTGGCTTGGGCGCTGACTTCGCAGCTGTCGGTACTTCTTTTGCGGCTGGGGCTGCTTTGGCGACCTGGGGAGGTTCACCAGGCATGAAGGTAGCACCATCACCACGCCGCACAGGTTGCTGAAAAAGGTCACCTTAGATGGCAATGGTTGACAATGTTGACGTAGTAAAATTTGTCTCTAAAAATCTCTAAACTATTAATGTATTATACATGCATATATATATATGTGTATCATATCATATATATATACATACATACATACATACATACATACACATATATATATTATGTGCCTGGTTGGGGTTTGAAACAATTGATATCATGTGAAGCCATGTCACGACCCCCTTGGTAAGGCGAACCTCCAACTGCGAGCCCCAACTCTGCCTGCAATGACTTCACCGCTGCTTCAGCATCCTGGGCTGCAAGATCGTGTGAAGAAAACGGTTGAATATCAGTGGCAATTTTTGGTTAATTGGTGCAATGTAGTATTAACGATTGATTTTGGTGTATCCCCCCATGCATCCAAGATACTCTGATCATATCATCAATGTTCGACGTAGGGGAAATCTGCGAGGAAAGGGCACCCATACCTGCCTCCAAGCTCTGACGTGACACCTTTTCTGTAACCGACGACATGGCAACCTTTTTGGGAAGCACAGAGTCTATATGTGCTCGAAGAGCCAGCTTGCTAAGTAGCAGTGGACCTATGAATGCACGTGTACGTGCATAATATGATTGTTTCCATTGTTCAGCCATAATGATGGGCAACCACCTTTTTCAAGCAGGCGCCAATAGCATTTGTTGCAACATCTTCTGAATTTACAGCTGCCCACACGCAAATGGCACTGGTGACCCCGTTCTATGCATAGATTGGAAATACCCACTCTACGTCTTTTTGGGATTTGCGGGTTTTTGCGGGAGTTTGCGCAAAATTTGCGGGAGTTTTGCGGGTAATTCTCCTCGTTTCTTTTTGGGTTTCCACCATTCAGTGCCACTATGTGTGAAAAAAGCAGATCATCTCTGGAGGTGCTGAATTATTTCGAATTTTCTGTCCAAGGGAGACCAAGACCAAATGGGTCATCATCACGTACCTTAGAGCTACTTCACCACAAACTGGCTCAACCACAGCCAAGCACTGCTGAGGAACCTTGAAGCTACTTGCAATCTAGGGGCAGTTCGAAGATCCTTGGTAAATTGGAGCATGGTCGGGACCCACTCATCCGGGATGGCCACCTTCTTGTACTTCCACAAGTACAAATAGCATTCCTTGAGGCCAGCATCAGGCCAGGTATCCCCCATGGGAAGATTGTTGAATAACTGGAGCTCTGAAGTGTAAGGCAAATCAGCTTTCTGACGAAGGCAGGCCATGGGTCTTTTGTGCATTTTGATGTCCCTGTAGATCTTGACTAAAGATTTGCCCAGGCCCTTTGGATACTCCCTTAGTGCCAAAGCAGCCGGTACTCCCAAAGTGGTGAGGTTTGGTCATAACATGATTCAGATTTAGGCTTCTGACTGCGTGGATTTAAGGGATTTGCTTCCGCAGAAGCCTTTAGTTCCATCAGCTTTGATATATTGGCCTTGGTAGGCAGATGTAATAAAGGGTGCTTTTCATGAATTGCCCCAGAAAGTCATATTCAGAATCTTCATGTTGCAGTGCTAAGTGGGAGGCGTGTTGTTTTCACAGTCGTTTTTTTCACCCGAGTGATCTTGTCCAGCTTCCCTTTATCCTAAGCAATCCAAAGGCATTTATTTTTTGAATGTGTGGGGCTAAAATGGGCTATAAGCAAATATTTGCGACCCAGTTTTTAGACAACTCAGATAGGGGCAAGTTTGGCAATCAGCTCCCTCCGGTTTGACCAAACGCACGTCCTCTTAGGAGATTTGCTTCCATGATGAAGCATCCAAAACGAATGGCGGTAGACCTCAAGATGCCGGCTGGGAGGACTGGGAATGGAAAAGGGAAAGGTAATGCAAACCCATCATAACCCCAGGAGTAATATGGAGTGATACCTAGTCGGGATATTTCAGAAAAGGCACCATACAAATTCGATTGGTAAACCAGCTGAACCTGGGGTGGTGTGGGAACACATCCTTCGACCCCTCCGGCTGCTCCACCAAGAAAGTGCTGTGAGTTGCCAGGCATATCAAGAGCAAGACTACCAGCCTGCACAGAACACAGTATGGCCGGTATAATTGTTTGGAAATCCACATTCAGATCTTTGAAAAATTTAAAGATTATAAAAGTATATATAGCAGTTCTACCTGGCCTACTCAGCATAGTATTGGCGTCTCTCACCCAGCTGCTGCTCAAATCACCAAATACATTTATGAATGTACGCCAAGATGTACCACGGGAAATTCTTGTCCATGACGAACATACCGGTGCAAAAAGTTGTAGTGCTGCAACTGAACTGCCATCATAATAGCCAACCTCATTTTTGTTCATTCGATTGATGAGAAGTACATACCATGTACCGATAAAGAAGACATGGCCAAGAGAAATTTCTTTCATTCATGCAGGCAGGTTGCACAAAGCCACCAGGCGATAAAAAATTCATCGCTGGACAATCTCGAATTTCGTAAGATCCCACCTGGTGCATGGGGGAAGACCGGAATGCATTGCTAACATGTCCTGTCCCTGAGAAGTACTCCAGCATAGTGAACTGTTGGTCAAGATTGACCCCTTCAGTGAAGCTCAAGAGCAGGATGATGCCCAGTAGGACCTGGGCAGATATAATATATATATATATATTATAATATATATATATATATTATAATATATATATATGTAATTACATATATACATCATTGTAGTCCATGCAGTATGGTGGCTGATCCTTGTCATTAATATTATAAAGATAAGTCCCAGGCTTTTGGTCCACCCATCTGGGCCAAATTTCGAAGTAGGCTTTCACGTCTAGGAACCCCCATCAGTACAGCTGATGCCCGCAGGATTTGAATCCAACTGGCCTACCACCTTCGAACTTCAAATTGGCTACGAAGTGAAGGCGGGCAGTGTCCGGCTGCTACATGTTTTTGACATACACCACCCATCCAAACACCCAACCACGCAATGGCGCCAAAATAATGGAGCCGGGTAGACATGAAGATGCAGCTCTAGATACAGTTCGATCGAAAGCTTTGACCATTGACCTGCGTGGGAGGGCAAAGACAAAAACATAATTGTGCATATGCTAGCCAATGCTCACACACACATTTTGCCCAATCTATTGGCACGGGACGGTGATTTGAAAGGTTTTTATTCGCACATCCAGGATCACGAGGCACCTCTCAACTAACTAGGATCTACTCCAGCACAGCTAGGGCATCCCCATATTGGCTGCCTCTGTATGGGCTGCTGGCACATACCTATGGCAGTTGAACCCAAAGCCCCTAGCTAAACGGCCATCCCAGAAGTCATCAACCCGGACTGCATTCATAGATCTCGGTCACATGTAGATCAAGTTCACGATGTTTCTGCGTATGCCTAAGTGAGTGTTGGTGGATGTGTTGAAAGGGAAGTATGGGTTTAAGCTTGCATCTGTATAGTTGTGGGAAAAACCTGCTAATCAAACTAACTCAGCTAAAATACTTTCTTGGCAGCAGCCTTGCACTCATCCACCGTCAGGCCATTCTGCTGTGCCATCTTGAATGCCCGGTGGTAAGCTGCTGACTTGCGGGAATATGCCTTTTTTTGTTCTGCCTTGCGACTGTCTGCGGCTGACCCACTAGATGGGGTTGCACCTGTGGTTGCTTTCTTTTTTTCCTTGCGTGCTGCTGCCTTGCTTTTCGCTTTTGGGCCAGCATTCTTGCTCTTAGCCTTGGGCTTTGCAGGACCTTTCTTGGCACGGGTGGGTTTGTCTTGTCCCTCTTCGACCTTTCGATCCTTGGGTTTCCTTCCCCTTTTTTTGGGGGGGCATTGGACGTCTGGGGCAATTGTTGTATTGCTGTCCCAAGTTTCAGGCTGCCCTTCATCCTCCTTCCTTGCCTGTGCGGTCTGTCTGCGTTTTTCCCTACGTGTGAGGGCAACTTCAGTCATTGCACCTTTCGCTTTGTTGGATGAGTTGGTCCCAACAATTGGTACCTGGACCAATCCAGTGGGAACAGAACCGAACTCATGGGTTTTCTCCATGAGCTGGCCAACTGACATGCTGCGTTTAAAAGAACCTTTGTGACCAGTGCTTTGCTGAGCTTTTGCACGGATGCTTTGCTTCTCTTTTTGTACCTGCTTGTCCTCAACCTCTTCAGTGGGCTGCTCAACAACTTGTCCCTGTTCTGATTTCACCTCCTCACCTGAGACTTTTGGGGCCGGTGTGTCCAAAACGGTTTCGGCAGGAGATGCTTCTGGTTCAGTCGGTGTCACGGCTTCACCCTGATCCCCACTCCCTCCCACATCCTCCTCCACATCAGCAGGAATCGCAGTTCCCAGTAGTCCACCCGTTTCGAAGTCAGGCATAGGCAAAGTGTCCACGTTGTCCATGTTGTTACCTGAGATGGTGGTGGCTGGTCCAAGTGTACGTATATGTGAATTTGTCAAAAATGGGGGAGAACATTTTTCAATTAAAAACCTAGGCTTCCATATATGTAACATAGCATTTGGTATGGTTATATGATGTATATGTCACCAAACGTAATGTGCTACCTTGGTTCCCTGGGTCCTCTATAAGGTAGGTTTGGGTTATTGAAGACAGAAATAAAACAAAAATAGAGTTGATACTGCAACGCTGTTGCCTTTTGTTT
>Ga0126342_10010086_pt1 | contig 16901 bp, 16 predicted proteins | sample Cyp1metagenome_FD_92528 | JGI IMG/M metagenome (GOLD analysis project Ga0126342, IMG submission 92528) | Coral microbial communities from Lord Howe Island, Old Settlement Bay, Australia - Cyphastrea 1 metagenome | ecosystem: Host-associated > Invertebrates > Cnidaria > Coral ... | reverse complement strand
TAGACTTTCAAAAACTCTACAATATTTGCACGATTGGTGCGCATGTGGGCCGTTTTGACCTTTCCCCGCCGCTCCGCCCTGAAAAGGGGGTCGGCGGCACCAGGGCGTTAGCCCATTCTATATCATATATCCGTCAAGATTTTCGCATGGCAAAGGGGGTGGCGAGTGCCAGCAGGACACACTCTGCCCCTTCAACGTCCAATGTCCATTCTTTACCTCTGGGATCCCCATCTTGTCGGCGATTCCACACAACAAAAGTTGTGAAATCGCAGCCTAGTGGCCTTCACAGAACTTCTTGAAGCACTTGTTAGTGCACCTTCAGTGCAAGCAAAAGATGCAAACAATGGACTATTTGATAGAACATGTTTGGCGCTGATGCTGGTATACCGTGATATCCTGATGCACGCTAGTCTGCATCCAAGTCAAAATCTGCATAAACCACCAACAGGAGCCAACATTACCAGTGGATTCTGGAACATCCCAGTGCGTCTAATGGTCGGTGAAAAGACAGCTGGCCGGCCCATCACTAAAGATTGAACGAATCCCATAGAGACTTGGTGATTAATCTTTACAGGATTCAATAGGGATCATCATCCCACGATGGAAAATGTTTAAAGTGAAACCACCAACCCAAAAAACCATGTTATCGTATGTTGTCGTTAAGTATCGTTATGTGTCGTTTATCTTTTGTTCACATATCTTTGGTGCTAGAATATGGTCAAGTCATGTAAAGTCTTGGTGAAGTCATCTAAAATCCTCCATATTTGACCCCACCAGCCAGGGTAACCAGCAATGTCTGCCAGAGAGCCAATCTGGTTCTCGGTTCACCACCACTGTGACTTGGCAGCCTGAAAGCTCTGCTGCTGCAGTGGTCTCTTCGACCAAATGGCCGCCTGGGGTTTGCTGGGTGTCCGATCATGTGCATCCTTGTGTTTATATGCGTCTGTATGTGTACCATATTAGTATCATTATTACTATCATGTTTGTTATCCGTATCATTATTGTTATCCTCATCGATCATTATTGTTATCCTCATCGTTATCACTATTGTTGTTATTGTTCTGTATCTGGTGCGTGTGTGTGTGTGTACTTGTCAGCTAGAGATAGGCTGCCACATCACATCAAATTACTTATATATGTATATATGTATATAGCTTACATACTTGTCCAATTCCCTATGATCTTGCTACTGCATTCTGCCGAGAATTCCATGGGGAAGTTGCGCCTTGACACATCATAGCCTGTGCTAAGTCCATGTGGATCCTCCCCATGCACAAAAAATGGTAGGACACCAGGTATCACCGAGTATCACCAGGCCCAGTGATAGCCAGGGTACCATGGTCTTTTTCCCTCACCAGGAACTGTAGCAGAACGTCGGCGTCAGCAATATCCAGACACCCCACAATGCGGTCGTGCAGCATGAACAAGGTGTCCTCATTTGAGATGCATCCAGGATCTGCTGGCTGCGACTAGGGGGCTGAACCAGAAAATGATGAAATCAGGCTTGCCATTCTAGTCCACAATCACATACAATCAATATACATCACTATCTTCACTATTACTATCACAATAAGTATCACTAAAATATCAATCTTTACGATCACCGCCACCATGAGCAGCAGCGAATCTTGTTAGCACTCTGGTGGAACAGTGGCTGCCCTATACAATGGTGCAAAATGGTGCAAATATCGTAAATATGTAAACATATTACGTTGTACCGTTGTACATTGTTGTACATGCACTAATTGTCACACGTCTGCATTTCAGAGAACAATCAACACCCACTCTCAGTACCCACTCGAAGACAACATGGCCCACTAAACATACGGCACGTCCTTGCACTTCTCCAAAAAAAGGGATGAATTTTATCCTGGAGAAGTGCAGGCCATCTTTGACCAAGCTTCTGTCGGCATGCAAGTAATTGTTTGCGATACTCCGCTCAGCAGGCTCACTTCAAAGCGCACAAACGCGTCGACCTCCTCGCTGTAAAGCACCGGTCAAACGAAAATGAAGCAGACTGTGGCATCTGGAATGCCTAAACTATTTGGCAAGGAAAAAATAGAAACTGGTCGGTGAGTTGGAAATCCTATTTCATGTCGTCAACATCTGCAACCACATGTAACCACTACGACTACGAGCCTCTATTTATGGAAATGGTCCGTGCATGTCGGTGCCAAATGCAACAAGATCAGCAAACTGCGGCCCAGTGACTGCGATGACGGAGCCGCGACTACGAGCTAGTTGCCCACCCATCGAAATGCGCAAAGAGAACTACCAATTGATGCGGACTTTGCGACGGAAACGTGCCAAAATGATGCTTTCTGTTGACCTTGCTTGAACGGCGATTGAATGTTCAAGAAGGACTTGGATTTGTCCTTGATTTGAGAAAGAGGTAACACACAGATCATCAGTTTTCAATAGTCTTCATGTGTTCATATGATGGATGTGCACCTTGAGCCAGCAGGAAAAGTCAAATCATTCGCTTGTGACGGCACCCTCCGTCAACTTGCAAATGCACAGCAGAACTTGGCGTTGGTAAATGATCGTGTCTAAGATTTCGGCAGGATCTGAATGTCATGGACCCAGTTTACAACACCGTGTGTTCGCATTGGAACCAGGTATATAACATCATTTAACTACATGGAAATTCACCTACAGTTTTCTCGATTTCTCGATGTCGCTTCCATATCTCATGCATTCTCCTTCTATGATTGAAAGGCTGTTTCATGCTGTTTCCCCACCTTGTGGAGACTGCACCTGGGTTCGGGTGAAGCACGGACAAGCAAGCACAAACATACACAAACCATGATCATCAATTGCGGCATCCATTTAAAGCCTCATTAAACTAGCCAAGGCACTGCCTGAACGGCTGCATCCAGAAGTGGCTGGGGTGCTTTGGCTCTGCAGCGCGCAGTGGCCCAAAGCGTTCCGGCCTTGGGCAAACGTGGCATATATAGTGGGAATACCCGTGAAATGATCCATCTGAATGGGAGGAGGATCGTCTTATAAATTATTTCTGAATACAGCGTACATACAGTAATGATCTTCTTCAATACATTGTGATTGTGAAGGGGGTCCACTGTGAAAATCATAAAATGGCATTCGCCCACGTAGGAAATCGTAGGAATAGAACACTGGAACGCGCTCTGGCCGCATCCAACCACAACATACCACAACAGGCTATCCAAGTGACCCATTCTCTTGAGGAAAGTGCCAGCTCCTCCTCAGATCCACTCAGCGTCATCACCCATCATTGGCACATGGAACGCTCCCTAACCACGAACTTTTCTGGAGACGTTCTCAGCCCACTTTTTTGTTTAAGCCCCATACTCCTGCTTTTTCTGGCTTCACAGCGTATCTGACCACAACATACCACAACTGTTCATTCAGGTGTTCATTCAGGCTACTTACGGCTTGATTTTCTCCATGTTTCTCCCATGAAACGACCCACGTTCCGAGCCACTCTGGGTACAGCTTGAAGCTGCAGCAGCACGGCTTCCATCCGCTGACGCCGAGCCTGCGGGCCATGCGCCCAACGAATGCAAGCACTTCAAGAAATGCGGGTCGTAAGCCTTAAGTCAGCTGAGGAGCTGGGTGTATGTATAGTATAAATATGCAAGATGTTGATCTATGTTGATCTATGCATTTATCCTTTATTCATCTGTGTTGTTATTTATGTTGATTTATCTACTGTGCCTTTATCCGTCAGCCTCCGGCCATCCTGCAAGGCTACAGCGAACTCCAGGGGGAGGACGGTCCTGAGGTCAACATATCAACGGGTCATCGTTTGGATTGATGTCAATGTATAGCATTGTATAGCCATATATATCATATAATATATATATATAGCCTGTATAGGGACATAGCTTACAAACTTGGGATGATGAGATACGTAACCAAAAGGAATGAGGGTAGCGGGTGCTGGCAACATTTTTCCATCTCTGCACCCCGGGGAGAACTATTCCAAGGGATGGCATCCAACATCATCCATTGGAACACCACAATGAGCCACGGAGCAGCCCGGGCCAGTCTGATCGCGGATCTCACCAAGTCTGTCAACTTTGATTTCGACTTGACTACCTATGCGGGAGAGTACCATAGGTGTGTGAAGTGCGCTGTAAGCAATGTTGGTAGACTAGACTAGACAAAGACATTCAATCTGGTGCAAATCCTGTGCAGATTGTGCTGTAAGTAATTGTTGTACCTTAAACAACTTGAAAAATCGAATCTTGGATCTTGAAATCTGGGATTCGCCTCTGCCATTCAACAACGGATATAGCACAGGCGCACTTGCGGCCATAGCATCATCGCAAGGCTGAAAGCTGTATTCACAGGATGTAAGGGTAGAAGTCCCAAAATGATTTGCCAGAAGCAAATGGCCCACATAGTGACTTGAAGGATCTTGAAGGAACATTGCAAAAGCAGGAAGGGACACTGTATGTAGTATGTTTCTTGTGTCTTTGAACTCCGTGGGCCGATTCTGGAACAAACATGATGGAGAAAAAAAAACAGAGAATATTGACTCAAAGGATTTGCATGGATTTGCATTTTCTAGACGGTCTTGAGCCCGTCTCAAAGCCACCGACCAAGACATTTCTTCAAGAATGTTCTTTGCACGCCATGAATATCCTTGACACGATTGCATGTTCGATTGTGATTACATTGTGCGATTGGTCTTGAGACGTTCCTTCCATCCTGTTTTTTGGTGTTTATCTTTGTGGTGATGTTGGGGGGAAACATGCAAGATCCAAGCGAGTTGAAGTTGAGCAGATTAAAGTGGCTAAAACATACCGAATTCGCATGTGGCATACAAAGTACAACCCCGCATCTTGCTGCAATGCACCCCCATGTTTAATCTCCAATGCAGCTGCAAATTGAAAACGGTAAGGCAGCTCCATAACATAAGCATTGTTCTTATCAAATTTATCAAACAAGGCACCTTGTGGAGTCCTGCAATCTGGGCATACCGACAGGCACCGTATTTGTGCTTCTGCTGCCTGCTGAGCCAAGGCATTTGCAGCCTGCCACGACACAGGGCGAAACAATCGGCAAACATTTAGGTCAAGACACCTTTCACCTTTGTAAAAGCCTCACTGTCCATTCATGAAATTGGACCTTTATGATCTTTCATGATCTTTCTAATATCACCATTCACTCTCAAATTAAGACTAAACTAAGCCCTGCGTGCCCGGTTGCTAATTCCAGCAATGCCAATTCTATTAGTCATGATCCGAAACGTTTCGACACGTTTACCTGCGCGGCTTGCACATGAGCTTGAGCTGTTTGCGCCTGGGTCATGCCGCAAATCCGTGGTGCTTGAATTCCGCATTCTGCCGTTCAAAATGGTCAATTAATGGTCAATTAGAATCCCTCCCTTGCGCTGCCCAATAATTTTGATAACAAAAAACACAACGGCATGTGACCAAACAGGAACCTTGTTTTTGTTGTTTGCTATGTCTGGGCTGTTCTCATGTCCCTTCCAGAGGCGTCGTTCCTAGCCTTGCAACTTTGGCAGGCGCATTTGGCGGTGTCACATTAGAGGCACAATCTGAAGACATCTGGAGGACATTCGGGACCTGATGTCTATGTACACAGTTGCAAGATATTGCAACTCGTAGGTCCTGAATGATCCTGGATGATCTGAGGCTATTTTGAACCCATCCTCATCGTCTATGCTAAAACACATTCAAAGACTCTCCTTGCAGCTCAACCATCTCGCTGCCATGATGTCCATGTTGTTCACCTGGAGTACAGGAAAAGAACATGCTGATGAATAGAAGAATAGAAGCGTGCGGAAATCCCATCCAACTTGAACAAGTACCAGTACCATCAGTACCGATAAACCATAATAAACTAATCCTGAAGGGCATGTTCCCAAGTGCTGCAGGTGTATGTTGATACAGTGTTCATTGCGCCATGAGGTCCTATACCCCACGCGGAGATTTTTGCACTGGAAGTGATGTGTCTTCATGTTGGCCCAGTGATTTCCCATCAAGGCATTGTGTCCAAGGCTCAGTAAAGCAGCCCAGGATCCTCAGCTCGAAGGTGTGGCAAGGAAACTGATGCGAATCCAAAGCATGGGGGCAGAAAAAACCATGGTTGGAAAATGTTGGAAAGAAAGGCCTCTTACAATGGATTCAATGGTGCTTTCAGGATCCTGTTTCTGATGAGGCGCTTGTTGCCAGCGCTGGAAAGATTGGAAAGTATGCTTTCCTCATGTTCTTGTATCCTTGTTTAAAAGGAGGAGGCCTGACCCAGAGAAAAACACATATTCAGCTGTAGAATGCACTCCTTTTAGAACAATTGTAGTCATTAGGTTCAAAATGTGCCAAATTCCAAGACGAAATTCCACCCTAGAATTAGAAGAGAAAACATGATATATCTCCACTTTGAAGCATTAGGTGCAACAGAATATGTATGTAACATAAAATGCAAAATTACATTGGGTAAGTTCAGGTCATGCATTTCTCATACACAATAGTTATCCTTCTTTTTGTGTGGCAAACATCATGAAAAATGGAAATATATTGGTTTGAAACCTTGGGATACAATACACTACTGTCATGTTTCCATATAATTCAAGGCCTATTTCAGCTGGAAAATTAAGGAAATTCCCTGGTGTTTTCAAACAGGTGTGGAAGTACATAATAATGTTGAATGAGTTTGAGCTGCATAGTGCAACAGTTGGCCAAATAAAATGCAACACATTTAGCTAAAGGCAAAATTGCAAACAATATCATGCAATGCAGTTCTTTTCACTTGCTTTCATTGCCCAAAGAGAAATATCTGCATGTAGTCTAGTAAGTTGTATGTCTGTGCTACATTCCCAGAAAACAATGCTTTGAAGAAATGAAGTTCTTCAAAGAAGTGCAGTTTTCCTTACAAAACATCCACTTCAACAAAAAAGTTGTTGTCATTTACAAGCTGGTGGTTGCTTTTGAGCTAGTCAAATGTATTTTCAGGAAGAAATATTTTTGTGAAGGTTGGATTGTTTAAAGAATATGTGTTGTCTACGATGTGTATTGCATTCTAAAGTACAGTATTCCCATCCTCTTCCTTTATCATCATGGTAACATTCCTTCAGGCAGATCTTGTTTCTTCAAAGATTGAATACTTAACTTAAAGTTGCAATCGTATTTAAACAGTTTAATTTAAACAACAGAAACAATATCATGTCAAAATATGCAGTGTATCCTTTAAAGATGTAACATTCCTCTCAAAGAAGCTCAGCTGGCCTTTATGTTTGAAAATAACACCATGTCTTTTAAAAAAATGTAACACTCCTTTCAAAGAAACCCAGCTGCCACCTGTTTGGAAGGAACACGATTTGTTTGAAGGAAATGTTTTACTATAACCAAAAAGAAATTTGAATCAGCTGCCTCTTTGAAAGTTACACCATGATTTGAACATATGTAGCAATCCTTTCAATCACACCATTTCTTTGTAAATATGTAACACGCCTTTCAAAGAACTCCAGCTGCGCTCTACTGGGACAGGAACACGATTTATTTGAAGGAATGGTTTCCTTCACCAAAAACATCCAAAAACATAATTTTACATTCCCGCAGGCTTCACACCTGAAAAGGAAAATTGCACATCCCTAAGGAATACTGCGCATATTTAGCATACAATATCTTTCTATAATACTTACTTGACAAGAATGCCTTGGAGGCAAAATGAATCAGATTTGGTTTGGGTTATATAATCTGGATCAATTTGGATTAATCCTAAGCTAAGGAATCAAAAACCCATAGAAACAAAAAAAACATGTTTTCCAGACTAGTCTGAACATGCCTAGATCCAAGTAGTCCCCAAAAGATTGTTGTTTTTGTTTTTGTTGTTTTTTTTGTTTTGTTTTGGGTGGTGAACCACTCTAAGCTCTATTTTCCACTAGAAAAGGCTTGTGTATGGACAGCAAAGGTCAATATTGTTTTAGACCATGTAATATACTTGGGGAACAAAATGCCTTTTGCGCGCCCACAACCAGCCTGTCTGTATTTCAAATAGAAACGGCGCATGGACAACAAAAGACAAACATTACTTCAGATCATGTAATATATCGACAAAAAACAATGAGTGTATAATAATATACAAACAATTGGTGATTTCAGCGCTGGCAACAAGCCTTTCTGTTCTGATTTGCGAAACTTGTAGCCAAGCCACTGCTCCGGCAACTCATCATCTGCCTGGCCCAGGCCAGGGAATCAAACTTGGATGACTTTGGGAATGCAGCTGTCCTGGATAAAAACTACAAGCTAAGGTGCGGCTAAGGTGCGGCTAAGGTGGCTACTGAGGGGCAAGGATAGTACAACATAGTCTAACATAGTACATTAAACTCCCATCAGAATCCAGACCATGCCGTCCGAGACATGGAAAAAAGCGAAGCATCTATTTCTCCGAAGGCTTGATACATGCTATATCATGCTATATCATATGCTATTATATTCAACAAATCCTGCCATTCTGTGCCATTCGACCTTGCCCTCCAGGAGGTAACCGATCTCGACTTCAGCTTCTCTTGCGCGATGATGATAGGAGACCATCGCCGCGCGGGTGGGGTAGTTCCAGTTGCGCACGTCGAAGTCCTTGGCGAGATCGACCGGTAAAAGAGGCAAATGCCAGAACTCATTGGTCTGTTTCAACTCATCCCAATGCTATGTCCACTGAACTGGGAAAGATAAAATGGTTATCATTCACAATCTCAGGGGTGGACATGACGGAATCGGTGTAAATCATATGAAAGTTCTAAAATTACTCCAATTGGAACTGAAACAATATGAAACAACCATCTAAGATAGTTTGCATCGCTGGATGCCTTGCAACCCGGGCGCTATCTCGAGTACCTCTGGCAGCCTTTTCTTGTAGATCTCAGCAACACCCCATGATCCAAGATCATCCATATCCGAGCGACAGGAAATGGATGATTTCAACATGTTTTAACAACAACGTGTTGTCAAACTTGAGAACTGTGTGGTGTTGGGAATCACCATGAATCACCTAGTTAAAAATCTAATTAATATTAATTATTAATTAATCATAATTAATCCCCTTAACTTAAAATACATAAAAATGCCAAATGCATCCTGCATCCTATTTGCTGATGGCGCATTCTGGCGAAAATGTTCCAGACCAAACATGGCAGCATAGCATAAATAAGCGAATCTTGATGAATCTTGGCAAGGGCACGGTGGCACTCCGCGTCAACAGAACAGGCTTGTTGTTGAAACCTCGGTACTGGAAGCAGTCTGTCAAATGTACGCACATGGAAACCATGCTTGTGGCAGCTATGACTTTCGGGCGTCTAACAAGCTGCGTTCAACCTACTGTATCTACTGTGACCCTATCAGTAGCCTATCAACCACCTTTGGGCAAACACTTTGAACCGTGCCACGTTTGAACGACTCCGGGACTTCATGCTTGTCCAAATCCTCCACACGACCAACGACCTGGCTGCCAACAAATAGCCGAGCGCTGTCAAAATGGCAGCACCAAGCCTTGAGGGAGATGCCCTCCTTGGTTGAGACGCCTTCTTCCACAAATCTCTTCCATAGTTGAAGCGCAGGGGTCCTCTGAAATCTCTTCCACTATACGCTCAAACGATGCAGGCTTTCCATAAACAAAACTGAAATGGCCAAAGAGTTGCAGGACATTGTCAGCGGCATGTGGTGTTTCTAAACAGTTTCACTTGATCATGCTGTTTTCTTCAAGCAGCAGCACTTTACAACAACATCTTAGTACAGCAGAAGCTGCTTCATCTTTTAACTCTACAGGATTGCACGTTGCTAATGCTAAAGCCAAGCCAAAGCACGGAGAATTCCATGCCAACAGTTCGGAAGCCTGAATGCAAGCGAGTGTGGCCAGTGGCAGTTTAGTCACCATGAAGAGAGCACATCAACACATCCGATTCGGATTTGCCAGTAGCGTTCCGCGTGTGTCTCGGTGGTCGTCCAACAATCAGTAGTGGTCTTGGTTAGGATTGATTTGGATCCACATATGCCTTCCGCAGTGCCTTCCCATGAAAAAAACACAGTGAATCTGAGCATATCAACTCAACAATTTCCTCTACAGCACCTCTCGGGAGAGCACAAAGTAGTTGAGGATGCCTCAAGGAAGACAGCCATGGCTTGAAATCAAGTGATATGTCCCCTGTTCCCTGCATTTCCCTGCGTTTCCCTGGTTTTGGGGGGAGCCTTGCATTCCACAGGTCCACTTCCAATGCGATTTGTCCCACTGAAGGTGGCCCATCTCAGAAAAATGGTTGGTTTCAAGCAAATCTGCGCAAGGTACTGAAGCCGCCATCCTCTTCCGGATACGATCCAAAGATCTTTCCAGCAGTATATGGCACCTGCACCGTGGACAGTCATTGGCTAAACGTGTCACATCGTGTCACATCTATCTTTTAAAACTGTTGGCCAATTGCTAATTAGCCGCTACAATTGCGGCAAGACCCTGAGGTTTGCCCGGACTCGCAACGAGCGTCCGGCCGGGCAAGCGATGATGATGATGATGATGATGATGAATGATGATGATGATGATGATGAATGATCTGATGATCTGATGATCTGATGATCTGATGATCTGATGATCTGATGATCTGATGATCTGATGATCTGATGATTTGATGATCTGATGATCTGATGATCTGATGATCTGATGATCTGATGATCTGATGATCTGATGATCTGATGATGATGAGGAGGAGGAGGATTATGATGAGGAGGATGGTCATGATGAGGATGATGATGATGATTATTATTATTATGGTGATTATGATGAGGATGATGGTGATGAGGAGGATGATGATGATGCTGATGATGATGATGATGATGATAATGATGATGATGATGATGATGGTGATGGTGGTGGTGGTGATGGTGGTGGTGGTGATGATGATTTTGTATATTGTTGAAATCCTATGAGACACCCTAATGACTGTATGGCTAATTGTTCCATGGGGTGGGGGATTTTGATGTCTTGTTGAAACCCTGTAAGAAACCCCAATGACTGGATTTTGATATCTTCTTGAAACCCTATAAGAAACCCTAATGAATGTAATTATGGTTATAGAATTCCATATGATATGTAGAAGCAACATGTTTTGGTTATATGATATGTGTAGAAGGAACATCTTCTGATTAACACCCTAGCAACATAATTGAACACAAAATCCCTTCCTTTGTTTGACGTCGTACAGAATTCCCTGGTATTTGCACAAACTATTCTGGGCTTGGGCAAAACCTCGGGGTCTGTGTATATAATTAGTACAAACATAAGAAGCTGGCGGGACTCCGGCCTGGCAATTGAAAATCAGGACCCGTGGCACTTTCCACGGTTCCTCCCACCTGGGGCTCCAAGCAAAACGGAGAAACCAGCTTTTCATCTTCCCAATTGGTGGCCATTGGCCATTAAGTAGAACACTTCATTATCCTCTAGTTACAAACACAGAGAACCGGGGAGAGAGAGAGAGAGAGATTATTGATTGATTTACTTATTGTTTACTTATTCTGTGATGTGTGCGTGTGAACACATATTTCAGATCCATTCATATACTTTTTTGCTCTCCCTTGCTTGAGGGCTTCACCTCGGCCCCCTTCGCCCGCCTTGCTCCCGGCCAGTTCGATGGTAAGTCTGCTTCCCGAAGGCGGTCTAGAATGCCTGAGGAAAGCCCTGGAATACGAATGATATCAATGGTTTCTCATGTATATATACAGTATATATATGTGTGTGTGTGCGTGTGTGTAATTATATTACATACCACAGTGATAGAAGATATTAAATAGTAAAGAAACATAGAAGATGCAAAATTGGGGCCAGCAGCAGGCCAGCAGCAGCGGCAGCAGCAGCAGCAGCAAAAAGCCCTGAAACTGACATTTTCCATTTTGTCTTGGCTGCAGATAACGCCCCGGACCGGAAAGATAGAAGATCAAAAAAAGATAGAAGATGGGGGTCAAAAATTACCGGAAAGACAGAAGATCAAAAAATGGATCCGCAGCAAGGTCCTCCAAGCGGGCTCCAAAATCCTTTCCGACCCTGGTTTTGGCTCTATTTTGACATAGTATCTTCTATGTGATTCTTCCAAAAACGCCTTTCCGAAAACAAGAAACATAGAAGATGGGGTACAAAAATGGTAGCTGAATATCTTCTATCACTGAGGTATGTATTATATGTATATTAATTCTCTCCACGAGGTATAAATAGAATATTATGTTATTTATTTAAATTTAAATTTATTTGTTTATTTATCTATCTCATGAGATTCCAACATGTCCAATGAAATTCCATTGATATTCCGACGATACTCCAATGAATCAATGCGGTATATTTATAAATACAACTGATCTAACCATATCGACCAGGTTCTTCTCCCAAGCTATTTAAACATATTTGATAATTAAACGCATTTGATATCATTTAATCAATAGCTTTGGCATGACTTGGCAAGGGTGAATCATGTGAATCAACAGCACCTGAGCTGGACCCTCCGACACAATGGACGGAATGTTCTCTGCCGAGACTCAATCGATTCGTCGATTGTCGCGCCTTCGTTCAACAACTGTCGATTGCATTCGATTGCAAGGGTTGGCTGCGCCATCAAATCTCAACTGAGGTTTCAATATGTTTCAATAAGATTCAATAAGTAATCAGGGGCATTTAGATCATTTAGGGGCCAAGAGATTCACAATGCAATCTGGCTGAGCTACCAGCTACCTCTATCTAAAAATGAAGTGGGGAGAATGAGGCAAGTGAATTCAAGAAACATTCACGAGGCGCAAAGTCTCCACATGCGAAGCCTAACAACAACTTACAACTCTCACATCTGAACCAATTAAATGTCAGCAAGCCACACGATGTCCATTCCAACGCACTCATAGAGTGCAAATTGCGATGGTATCTTCTCCCTTGTTTGCTTGTAACCGACATTTCGTACCTAAGTCAGCACCAACGATCCACATTGCTCAAGCCAAATTGAGAACACGCGGAAGTATCCACAAAAAAAATGATAAACTCGAACAAAATGGTGCCCACTCCGCCACTTTCGCAGAGCAGCGGAGCAGTCACTCAAGCACTCTAAGAGAGTGGTCAAGGGAACGAGTGCGTCCTCAATGCAACTTAATGCAAGGACCAAGGCACATCAAAAACCGCCGCATCACACTGCAGCCAGTAAGGCTGCACCTTCGAACAGGAATCTAATGCCAAATAAAAATGATACTGAATGAGGCCGCAAAAATCAGCAAGAACTAAGAATGAACAGTTGAACAACATCCAGAAATCATCAAAAACCCTTATCCATGTCACGACATGTCACGACCCTCACATTCTGTTGGCCTCGGCTTCACTTGGCAGCTCCGCAAAAGGTGACGTACTCCCTGGGCGAAACAGGTGAAATTGGAGCTTAAGGGAACTTACTGGGAATCTGACCGATTTCAACGGGAATCCAATAGGGAATTGACTCATCAAACGAAGATCATAGGGTAACGCAAAATAGCAAAACTTTTAAAAGCACGGAGAAGCCGAACCTTTTAGAGAATCTGTTACGTGCAGACGCAAAACCAAGACCGTTGCTTCCAAGGTTCAAGACACATCTGTCATTGCTTGGATTCCATGTGTTGCTGGCCAGACTTCAAATGTAAAAAGTGAAACGGGCCACACCTTCTGCACTTTCGCCACAGGGTAAGGATGGCCAAAATGGTGCCCATTCCACGAAATCCTTCAATGAATCAATCAGAAAAATGCTTCTAAGATCTTCCAAAAGCCTATGACCAACATGAAAATGTCTGTGGGGGATCTTTGGGGGTGGATTTGCGGGTGTCACGACGTCACGACGTGTTGCCCAGGGCGGTAGTGGATTTTCACATCCAACGCGTGTGATGCTTGTGACGGCGCCTCTGAAACTTCAGACTTTGGAGTCATGAAGCCCTCTGGGGCACGTTCTTGGCGGCCTGGCAGAACAAACCCGCTAGGTGGGGATGAATGCATGAAGATTACTGTGCCTTGTAATGAAAACTGTGCATAAAAGGATCTACTGTATCTATTTATAGATGTTCACATTACAATTTGGACTTGCCATTGCCAAAGCTGATTCCAGAGGGCGAGGGATGTTTCGCTATCGCTCTACCTCTTGCCATCTCTTGCCATCTCTTGCCATCTCTTGCCATCTCTTGCCATCTCTTGCCATCTCTTGCCATCTCTTGCCATCTCTTGCCTGTGCCTCCTCTTCTTTCAGTTCAGAGATACGCTTGTGTTGCAACCGGGGTCCCTCTGCCTTTTCGCCGAGGTGATGGATGTCCCAAGGAATCCTGGACCAAGAATATCAAGAATGAACTCCGAGAATAACCATACATGAGCTGCATTGAGCTGCTAGTTTTGGACATGAATTCCTACATTACTGGACAATACTTGATATGGATTATGATTATGATCATCATAGCTGAGGCATTGTGTTATACATGCATATATATATATATATCTTTCCACCAATCATACACTGCAGTGCAAGGGATGTCGGATGCCTTGCGGCTCTTCTGTCTGGGCCCCCCGTGGACTTGTATTCCGTCCTGGGCAACAGTTGGCAACAACTTCACAACCAGATGGCAGTGGTTGGTTAGAGAAAAGTGGATGAAAGTGGTGTATAGTGTATCGTCTCCAATCGCTAGCATGGGAGCTTGAAAATGTTGCATGTTCGCTTGACCAAAATCCGACTAAATACGGGAGACGATGCCCATAGCTGGCATTAGCTGGCTTCTGATGATCTCTGATGGCTTCCTAAGAGAACCGGTGAATCAAGATGAATCAAGCAGGTCTAAGGCTGAATAAGGCTGAAGCGATCGAAATGGAGATGCCACGCCACCACGTGAACAAGCGGTGAATTCCCCAAATGGCCAAAACCTTCGACTGCGCCGACATGCGCCGACTGCTCGTGTTGAAAAAACCATCAAAATCCAGGAGGATTCGCGGCAATTCAAGCAGGCGGTCGGTGAAAATTGTCTCAAAGCACTTGTCAATAGATGTCAATAGTTTGTGTCCTTCTGTCTTCCTTCGCCACGTTTTCGATACTTTCCATGATAGACCTGAGGTCTACTGCATCGCTTCATCACCAAGAGGCAGTGGCCACAATCTTCCACCCAGCACTTGCAAATAGGGCCGCCAGGAGTAGCAGCAGCATGACGACATGTAGGCCAGCCGGACATGGAGGCACCACTTTTACATACGTTTAATTACTACCAAGATCTACCAAGCAAAGGGTCCATGAGTATGATAAGTATTGATAAGTAAAGGCCTTGGGAAAGGTTCACCTCCTGTCCTGTTCGCTTTTCCACCGCAAACGCTGCTATGTTTCGTTTTCTCTCTTGCGTGGGTAGAAATATATGTTTGGTCATTTGTTGATGATGATTGACGAAATGATTAAAGTATTGGTCCGGGCTCAACCTTAGGACCTTGTCATGACTTACCATAGGTTGCAGCAAACGATCACGTGCTGCATCCAACAAACAGTTCTTCCTGCACAACGTGTTTTGCATTGATCCGCTGATCGACATCTCTAAATTCCAAACTCGTCTGGGCCTGGGATTCCAATCATTGATCATAAAAACCTTCAGATTGCATTGAGCTTCGTAAACTATTCATTGGATGTTACAGGAATTGAAACCATCGTGGCTTGTCTGATGCCAGTTGACCTGGATTGACCTGGACTCCAATGGCTCTGGCCGAGAAAGCAGGGATGGTTTCGAGTTCACAGTTGGTTTGGTCGGTTTCCTTCCCTATTATATTATAATATTATATATATATAATAAAATACATCCAAAAACTATGGCAAAGCGCTGGTCGACATCTCACAAACGCAGGCTCATGATCTGATGTCATGCCTTGCTTTCACTTCATTCACTTCATATTTTGTTTGTCCGGCCAGGGACCAAGTTCGGGACCGCTTTTGCAGCTGCAGCCCCATGTATCTGAGCCGCCTGGCAAAAAGGTGTGGATTTACTTTTTTTTTGGACCCCTGTCGCGCATGTCATGTCATGTCATGTCATGTCCACACATAACAAGAACGATAACAACTACGATCTGAAATCGAAGATTCATCATGTTTATCCAGTGATTGCACAAATAAACCCATTGCTTCTGGGGTATCCATTCAGAAAAATGTAATAGTATGATAATATGATAATATGCAATAATGCAGGGTACACTACCAGCATAATATCAAACATCATTCGAACATCATACCCCGCCACCGGGGTTTCCAAAAAGAAATGCTGCGCATCCTGCGCTGCTTGTGCTGCGAGTGGAGCTGCCGGCCACATTGGAGCCTGCTGGTAGTTTCAACCCATCCAACAAATATCAGTCATGGGGGATCATCCCAAATCTATAAATGTCATGTGTCGGTGCACATATACAAGTATATATATATTGCATTTCAAAGCACCAGCCAGTCTGTCTCAACATGTTGAATTTCAAGTCGCAAGCAAAATCATAGATACCATAAGATATAGAGACAGAAGGTTTTTTTTTTAAATGTTGCAATTCATTGGGAGAGGGACCAAGGTTCAGGTGGAAGAAGGGAACGATGGGAACGAAGAGAAAGAGAGAGCAAGAATATGGAAAAACTCTCTGAAAAACTCAACAAAATCCATGCAGCATACCCTGACCAACTTCAGAACTCCTCGCTTGAAGATTGTGAAAAAAAAGTAACTTAGTCTCTGACAGGTGTGGCAGGGCACGTCAGGCTCGGCATCCAGTAAGGATGGAAAGAAGTGGTTTGGAAAACTGCTGGAAATCAAATGCTACTAGATGCTGCTAAATTGTTGCGAAGTGATGGGTATCAACGGGCCTTTGCTCCTTCTGACTGTCTGCATTTTCCTGCCTGATGCTTGATCCTGCCTGGTGTTATCTTCTGTAAATTG
>Ga0126342_10010085_pt1 | contig 16902 bp, 13 predicted proteins | sample Cyp1metagenome_FD_92528 | JGI IMG/M metagenome (GOLD analysis project Ga0126342, IMG submission 92528) | Coral microbial communities from Lord Howe Island, Old Settlement Bay, Australia - Cyphastrea 1 metagenome | ecosystem: Host-associated > Invertebrates > Cnidaria > Coral ... | reverse complement strand
ATGCGAAGATCACCACGCGCAAGTGCCTCTGAAGCCCGTGAGGTGAAAAACCCATGGGATCTACTTCCAATCAGAAAGGGGGATAAAAAAGCAACCATCTTATGGGAATCTATATATATATATGTATATTTATGTCTATATATATATATATACGTATATATTATACATATGGATACATAATCGGATCTATCATGGGGTATAACTGTGTATACACACATTTTTACGAACACATATCATTATATGTTTAAAGGATCTATATGTATATATATATATATGTAAATCCTGATCTGTCACTGCAAGTGGGAGCGCTCAGCTGCTCTTGTTTTTCCCAGCATCCTGTATGTCCTGTGCAAAGCGCCAGAGATCCGCAGCAACCAAAGCGCAGAGCAAGTGCAAAGATGCCGTAGAGCTCTGCTATGAAGTGGTGCAAGGTCCTGGCCAGACGCATCCAACTCAAACAAGGGCGAAACGGGTAAAAGAGGAACTGTGACACGTTCAGCATCACACGGCTTCTTTAAAAAAGCGGTGTCCAACCATCCCGTGCTCAACAAAGGTGCTGGTAGAGTTTTGCTGCGGCACGAATTGCAGTCAGAGCTTCTGCTGGCAGTTTTGTTAAAGCTGAGAGGGCAGCAACTTCTTGCAGGTAACTTTCTAAAGTAGCTTGGTTTTTGAGGCGCATTCGCCACTGTATATCACTGACAGGGAGTCCCCGTCGATAGCTCTCAACGGCGCCCCCTCCTCGAAGTCCACCAGGTGTCAAGTTTGCTGAAGAAGGGATACCCAAGGTTGAAAGGAGGGAATTCCATCTAGTTCTGAAGGCAGCTGGAGAACCTGCAAACAAAAAGCAGTCTTTGTCAAGGAAGGAGTATATGCGCCCCAGCAACCTAACAACGTACTCATCTGTTATCTTGAGGTGTTGAACGCGAGAGGATGATCTTCTACTTGTTTTTGAGCTCTCCAGGAGCAGGTAAGCTGAGCTGCCTGACTCTTCCAGAAGATCACCAGGGAGAAGCAAATGCTTTCGTTTGCATCGCAAAACTTCCCCAACTCTAGCAACACCAAAGAAACACAAAAGACTGATACCTGCCCACTGTCGCCAACCCATCATCATAGCTAAGCAGACCATCCCTTGTAAAACTGGAAAAGGCAAGGGCACTCTGTGGGTCACCGGCTCGGCTAATTCCCATCGTCCAGCTAACTCCCAGCACAAATGCACATACTGCCGGAGATTCGGGACTCGTCGCTGAGCAGCAAGCACCAGGTGCCGGTAGTAGAGCAAGGCGCCACCATCGGCAAACAATAAGTCTCCGTATCTACGAACAGCATGCGCAAGGAAAAGAGGAACTGAAAGGAAAAGCTGCAAAGGGTCTACATGTTCAAAACTCTCAGAAGCCCATCTGAAAAAGGCCGCCCAACACCTATCTCCCAAAGCTATCGACGCAGCAAGCTGCTGCGGCATGTGCTCAAGCGACACCTCACGCGGCTGTCTAGCCCTACGAGGACCAGGGTTCTTTGCTTCACCTATTCTCAAACTGGCTGACCGGCTGCACCCAGCAACATTCAACTTCCGACACCACCCAACATCGCTAGCAAGGGCCCCCGCAACAACTGCACAAAAACCATGAGGGTAGGGTTCGGCAACAGAAGTCCATGGCTTCCTCAAAGTTGGGTGCATGCCTCTCAGGACTCGGTGCCCTTTCTTGCACCTACACAACATCCTCAAACCTCTCAGCGAAGGACTACTTGTCGCCACTCGGGTTCTCTTTCGCCAGGCTGTACCAAAGCGGCAGAAGTCAGCCCGGAACACCCAGTTGCTGTTGGGACATGAAAAACGCTTGTACCCTCGCTGCAGCCACAAAAAACTGGTGTCAGGGTTTTCCAGCCAAAAAATAACTGAAGCCTTCTCACATGCTTTGATGACGTCCTTGCAGAAGTCACTGTGTGAGTTCCCCTCCTCGACGGACTGTCGCATGGTAGCCCGCATCCAAGGGATTCCACGAGGGTGCCTCCTCGACCTGACAGCAGGCGTGATAGCCCGCGTGAAGCTCTTGCAAATGACTGCCGACCCAACAACTGCCACAGCCTTGAGCTCCACCAAGCGCAGGACAATCTCCCTGTTCTCCTGCCAGAGCAAGTTTTCCTTAGCAGACCTGTTCCAGTCAAAGGTGATGACAAACGGCGCACCATTCTTCAAAAGCTGCTTTGCAACACCGCCCCTACCAGAGTAAAGGTCTAAGGCACCTGGTTCTCGGAAAACACGCTCGGAGTCTTTTGGCCACCAAACTTGCCCTCGGCGGTCAAGCTCCTGCAACATAGAAACTGCCTCAGCACATAGACCATCAGCAGCAGGCTCAGGAAGGCGAAAGTCGCCAGAAAAAGAAGGTTCAACCGCAACGGGCTGCTGTACTCTTCTGCCAAAATGGCTTGCTGTCTTCTCTTGTCGCCCAGACCGCAGACGCATAGGCTCACGGTATCCCAGCTCAGTAAAGTCAAACGGGTCTCGAGCAGCAGGCAAGCTAGCTCTCAAGCTTTCAAGCCACAAGTCGAACCCAACAAAACCTCCATCTGAGAGCTCCTCCCACCAGTCTGGCAGAGCCATGTCAGGTGGCTCAACTTCTCTGTCTCTTGTAGGGGCATCAGCTCGGTTGATGGCTGACGGCAAAAAGCCCACCCCACTATATGCATCAGCGCTGAACATAGGGAGCAGGCTTTTCTGCAGCAGCCTGCTCAGACATTTTGAAGAAGAGCGGCCTTTCACAAGAGCCCCCAAGGAAACCTGGCTATCAAGTCCATACAAGCAGCGAAAACTCTGGTGCCGCTTGCACAAGTTTTTCTCTTCCTTTAAGTGGGCCGCCAGTTCAGCGACATTGATATGCACCGCACGGGCATGCGGCTTGCGCCATTCGGTGACAAACACCAAACACCGCGCCAGCAGCTCCCACAAAGGGTGGGTATCATAACACTCATCAGAAGGGAGTTCTTCACCATGGTCAAGCAGTCCTTTCTGTTTCATCCAAGCCTTTCCTGGAGGAAGGAGTTTGGTCCACAAGCTCCGCGACAAACTAAAACGCAAGGTTTCTTTCGCTACTTCAGCTGGGAGGTGAGCTGAAACAGCAGCAAGGCCCCAGTCCGAGGCATCTGTGGCTCTAAACGTTGGTAAGACTTTTGCACGTAAGTTCACATAGGACAAACTGCCCAAGACAACTGCGGAAACCAGCTCATCCTTCAGGCCTTCAGAAAGCCTGATGATGTCATTCTGCGCAAGCCCACTGTGCAGCGCCCCAAAGATCTCATTCAGCACACTGAGAGTCCTTCGGCGAAACATCAACACTGAAATCCAGGAGCCACACAAACTTTCCAAAAGGCTCACGCTTGTGACACCTAGGCAGCAAACTCGCAAGGTCACCAACATCAGGGGCCATACCCTAAAACTGTTCGGCCTCACAATGCCTGCTTTCCCATCAACCTCAGCACCCCAAAAACGAGCGCAAGTAGCATCCACAAACTCCTTCTTCAGGTTCACAGGCAGACCCACCTCCTTGTACTTCTCCTTGATAGCCTCCAAACGCAGGCTGGCAACTGAAGCTGCTTGCAAATTGCTCCGCATGACCCGCTCCAAAAGCACCAGATCGTCGATGACGATACCACCCATGAAAGGACCTCTCGGCATAGGGCTCCGCAACCTCAAAAGCTCGCAGGGGTGAATGCCGCCACATTGCAAAACCACTCCAAGGTGGCTGGACTGAGCGAACTCCACCGCACAGAGGTCTCCCATGGCCATGGTGCTCAAACCAACGTAGCCTCCTTCTCTAGGTATTTCCAGAGAAGGAAAAAGGTGCTTCAGTTCAGCACTGGTCAGTTTTCCTACCAAGCTGTTCCTTGCTGCTCTCTTTCTGCTAACGACAAACTGGTAAAAGAAGTCCTTGACATCTTCGCCCGACATGCAAAGCTCTTCACCCTCCGCAAGACAGATTTGCCCCAACATAGAAGCATTTGCCAAGCTCCCGCACCAGTGGTTCAGCCCTATCTCGCGGCTATTTGCAGGCCGACTGTCCATGATCAACCTGTCTCTTTCCAGATCCTTAACCACTGCAAAAAGCCCTGAAGAGTAGAGCTCCTCCACCTCAGAAAGGTCCAGCAGCCGCAGCCTGCCAGTGGCCGCCAATTTCTCATAGAGGCGAAGCTTCTCGCTCATTGCAGCCCTCACCGTAACTTTAGGTGGGGGTTCAGGCTCTGGCCTGTGAAAGAGGCCTGGATCCAAGTACATGGCGGCAGTCTTGTTGTCCATGTAGGGCAAAGGATCGAAGGCAGGAGGAGGACCAAACTGCAGCCTGTCAGCCTCAATTGGCTTTGCTGTCACAAAAGGTTTTGTTTGCAACTTGCCAACAACTTCACCAGAAAAACGCTGCTCATCCGCTTCTGCTAGCCTGGAAGACAAAGAAGAGCGGTCCATTCCATAAAAAGAGGTGGACTGTTGTACTTGCAAAAGGGCACGGTGGAGAGCAGCGACTTCATCATCTTGAGTTTCTGCTTTTGCTGCGCTCCTCCCCATACCCAAAGCATCAACCTTCTGCACTGAAGTACCATCTTCCGCCAAGCTCTCGAGGAGGCGAACAATCCTCCACTGTCCAGGTGATAACTTCCGACCCAACCGCAACGTGGAAGGAGGACCACAAACTTGCCCAAGGTAAAGCCAGTTAAGCACCACCAACTGTAAACACAGCCGCCTCTTCTTCCATGCCGTAGCACCATCAGCTCCGCTACGAAAAACCTCAGGGTAAGGAAGAGGAACAGGCCAGAGAGCATGAGCTGGAGTCTCCTCATCATAGTGGAGGGGAGTACCGCTGAGAATTCCATGCAAAAAGGAGGTATCGCCCAGGGCATTTCAGCATCAGGCGCGGCCATGAATTCACAAAGGCTGGCACGTCAATCTCAGGAGCCTTTGCGCCAGGGACATGAACATCAGGCCCGGACGACCCAGCTACAGGACTGCTCATACCACCAGCCTCTTCTATACTTCTGCGCTTTGATGGCCAGCTTTGTCGCCGGCCTTTGGCTTCCCCTTTGGTTTTGGCTTCGGGTCTGCCGTCTCGTTCTGATCCTTTCTTCCCAGCTTCAGCCTTTTGGTGACGAACTCCTCCGTCTCTTTGACATGGGCCATGGCAACCTCCGCCCATCGAGGGTCCAGCAACCTGCTGAAGGGCTGCTCCCCGTCTGCCACTGACGGTGGCACATGTTGGCTCAGCACTGACATGGGGGGACTGCTCTCTAATGAGAGTTCGGCTGAAAGCGCCCAGCTCCCTCGGTCGCAAGCCGTCTGGTCGAGCATCAGCAACATGAGACATAGTCGGGCTCGGCAACCGGCGGTATCGCCCTTGATCAGCTTGTCCAGGGCTCCGCTCACCGTCCAGGCGCAAAAAGCCGGTGTCTTCCAGTGGCCTATGCGGCTTCGGTGTTCCACCCATGCTCGGGCACATAACACCTGGGCAGGCTGCCCAGGGGTGATGGTCTGGCTGGTCAAGTCTTCCATCATAGCACGTTCCAACAGCTGATAAATCTCCTCGGGATTGTCCTGCAAAGCTTGCCGAAGGGCTCGCCTCGCTGCAGCTGTACGTTTTCCACTTCCAAGACCACCACTTTCGTTGACACCAGAGGCAGAAACACCATCCAACGCAGCCTCTATCTTTGACTGGCTCTTTTTCACCTTGTCCGCCGTCAGCACCGTAACCACCTGAGTCAACTTTGTCACAGCATCCGCAACAGGAGACACGTTGCCACCAGTTGGAGCTCCGCCAAAAACGTCTCCGCTTTCGCCCTCGTCGTGCTCGGTCTCCGAGTCGGACAGGACATCTTCTGCCTTGCCACTGCTGAAGTGCACCCTTGGTCCGCCAGGGTCGCGGAGCTTCTGCTGTTTCTTCTTCCCAACCTGCATCAGCTTCTGCATCTCCTGGGGGGCCTCGGTTTCGACCCCAGCACTGACTGCTGCCGCAACCACACTGGGATCCAAATCTGGAAACTGCCCTGCTACAGTGGAAGACCTCCGGCTCACATCCTTTGGCGGCCGGAGAGCTGAGGGCCGCGGCTGAGAACTGTATGGTCCCGAGGGACTCAAGCTGCTGTCGACCTTCACCATCAGCCGCTCCATCATCTCTTCCAACTTCGTCAAGCGATCTGCCTCACTGGCGGCCGATCCAGATTCTCCTCGGCCATCCTGACTTCCGGCTGCTCGAGGGCGTGAACCGCCATGCTGAGGAGTGGGAGCACCTTCTGTGGCCGTCATGAACGCAAAGTGATCCTTTGCTGCACCTTCCAGACCACCAGCGAAGGGAAGGTAACCAACATAGTCGCCATCCGCAAAACTGAGATCGGGACCTCGGACTCCAAAGGAACATGCACCAAATTCTCCAGGGAGGCATTCAGGAAGCCCATCCAGACTTTCATGACCTCCCCCGCTTCCGGTGTGTCTCGTTGATAGGGCGCACATTGTCCAACCTCCACCAACACAAACTTTGAAAGCGCCTTGTCGCTAAGTGCACGTTTGGCAACCACGCGATTCCAAACGCTATGAGGAACTGCAACCAACAGCTTCGTGTCGATATAGCAGACAGGCACAATCTCGCAAAGCCCTCCCAATTGGTCAGGCAGCACACAGCACTGATAATCAAAAACCACACCCAAATCCTCTCTGCAGACGACGTCAAAGGCATGGGATTCAACGTCGTCCTCTTCACTCTCCATTGCTAGTTGTCAAAGGGCCAACCGAGCTGAGCAACGGCAACAATCCGCCTGGCCTCACGCTCGCTGGGCACACCAATGAACACTGACTCTCCGCACTCGCTGCCACGCTTCACCAAATGCTTGCACTCAGAAAAGGAGTGGTAGATCTGGCACGGCTTGTAGACAAAGCCGTCGAAATCCCGGGCCACAATCCAAACTCTGCTCGAAAGAGGAATCCTGTCCCTGCCGCTGCTGCCGCGATGAAGACCGCGAAGGCAACGAAGGAACCACTCACCAATCTCGTCGCAAATGGCTTCTCGCTCTCCCCAACTCAAGGTGGGCCGCGTAGAGCGACTTCCAGACTCCTCAGGGTTTCGCGAGCCAGGAGGAGCAGGACCGTAGCCAGCTGAACTCCTGCTATCGGATCCTGCTCTTGCACACTGACTCTCAGCCAAAGAAGGGCTCCGGCTGAACTGCTGATCTCCGCCACCTCCAGTGACCAAAGAAAAAGAGGCAGAGCTCCCACGCAAAGGGGAATCAAGGACTGAGCTATAGCTGCTCCCTCGGTCTGCTTCACTGTCAGACTGCCGCCGCGATGAGTTCCTTTCCAACTCACGCTTCAACCTCTGCACAAGAAGTCTCAGCTCACACACCTCAGAGCGCAAAGTCTCAACTTGCACCTCCAGGTCTGTGATCCTCTGGTCCATGCACCCCTAGTGGATGCGATACAAAGGTCGCGGCCTTGTCTCAGCCCCACCAAAACCAGAAGAGCGTCGCAGTGCACTGTGGTAAATCAAAACCCTCAAACTCACCAGAGCCTCAAGCAGCGGCCCAATGAAGAGCCCGACCAGAATGCCCAAAAGAAGGCTGGGAAGATGAAAGTCCAGCACTGAAGGCACTGGGCAAGCGAGATCGTATGGCAAGAAGGGCGCGGGATGATCTAACCCTAGCAAATTCCACCAGAGAGCTAGGGAAGTGCCGGTGCCTAAACCGTGGGATAAGGCCCGGTGCATCAACTTGAACAACGAAAGCTGCAGCCAGCTCACTGATGTACATGCTCTGTCATATATATATATATACAGGTATGTATCTATATGATAGGATAAAACATCGGATCGGATATGTTGCAACCATCTGATATTGTCTCAGCATTAGGGATACCCCAGGTTGAATTCAGAAAATGAGGTTTAAAACCATGGGATGGAAGGGGGTTCCACAATTTTGAGACACCATTTGGGTTGGCTACGGTTCATCGGAAATTTGATTATCGAAATTGCTGCAATATGTAGCACAAACATCAAAACCAAGCAGTATTGACAGGGGGTTGGTCACTGCTTATGTATCTTACGTGAAGGTCAGTTGAGTTAGAATGAAAGTGTGACACAGTTGTAGTGGTGGAGGTTTTCTTATGTTTTCTAGTCTCTCTAGTCTCCACGATGACCGCAGATTTTGGTCACTGCGAAGGCCCCAACAACCTCTTGACACCCTTCGACAGATCCTCCAGTACAATGCAGGTAGAGGCGTAGTGTAGTTTTGCTGTTGATTCACCGCCACAAGGCGCGCAAGGGGTAACTCTGTCCGAAGGGACGGCAAACACAAGAGGCTTGACGTCCAAAATCAGAAAGGTTGTTTGTCAGGAGTGTCAATGCAAGGTGCATACAGGTTTTATTGCTTGATCCTCAAAAGGCTCAATTGAAATGTTGCTGTTGGCCCTGTGATCCCGGAAAGTGCTGGCCAAGTCACCCAGTCTGCTTCCCACGGTCTCTCTCGTAGGAATACATGATCCTGCTTGGCCAACCTTGCAGTGCAAGCACCGATCCACCAACTCGGAACACGAGTCAGGTCTGAAAAGCCTAACAGGGGACTTATAATAGCGCCCATCCCGCAAGTCATACCCTATGCGCGTGTTAAAACTGCTAATGAAACAAAGCACGTGGCAAGCTCCGGGACCCCGCAACCCTACACTAAAAATCAAGAGATGAATCATGTGGCGTTCAAGTTTGGACAGGAGTCACTGAGCAGCTGAGCAATCTGACTGAACATAACACCATCTGCAGTGACAACGTATTAAAGGCTTGGAAGAAAAAATGGTGACCTTGTGGTTCGCTTGTGGTGAGGTCATCTTTTTTCCCTTCCCGCAGTGGATCGCACCTACTGCGAACATCCTCATGTCCTTGGCTTTGAAGGCCGCGAAGGGCCTCGATGGAGTGAGTTGAGACATGGAAGCACCGTTTGAACAGCTGCTGTGCCATTGTCCCCACTCTGATTCACCAAGGTGCTGCACGCCCTTCCTGGGATGCAAAATGATGGGTATGGTCTTGATGGTGTGAACCACACCTGGCGCCGAAAAAAAACACTGGGGCTACATGCTACAGCGGGCTACATCCATTCATCCATGTGAATCCAATTGTATCCAATTGTGTCCAGAGACATCCGACCATATCGATGTGATGACGAACATCAATCGTTGGAAAATTATTGACAGCATGAATCTGTTCTTGTCGACACAAGGTTCGAAGATGTTCTAAGTTGTTTCTGTTCAAACGTTGAAGTTGTGTTCACCTCGACAACAAACCAAGAGCAAATGGATTGGAGCATACTCTCTACACTTGACAGAAAACAGTTTTGCGTTCTTTCCAACCTAGATTTTCTAAACGTGGCCTGTGTTTGAAGCAGCACTCAAGAATGCGTAAGGTCATCGCATGATATCCTGGATTCCAACATTCTTTGGAAACTAAATACCTATCCATCATGACTACCCTGAGGAACGCGCCCAATGTTCCAGCTGTCCCTAGCGTCCCCAGCACACTTCCCTTGCGCCTAGAAAGTTTAAAACGTAGATTTTAAAGAAAGTCTTCGCTGATTCGAAACAGCTTCCTTTGGTCCTGAGGTACAAAGGTGAGAGTGTCGTCAAGGATGATAACTGGATGTCTAGATGTCCCGCAATCTCCAGCAATAAAGTTCAATAGTCGCAGGGAGCACTCAAAATATTGAAATCCTGGGTGTTTCACATCGCTCGCGCCAGCTAAATGAAAGCTGTACGGGCACACCGGCATGAAACCTGTGCATTAACAATTTTTCCCGAAACAGTGTGGCCACAATTGGAGTTCTTACGGTAGGGGTTAAGGCCTGGTGTTCAGTCGAGGTGGTCTCATGCGTGCGCGGCATTTTTGATGACCCTCACACAGCACAAAAATTCTGTCAACTTCCATTTTCGAAGGACATCTCGCACGAAATGGTGTCCCCGGAGACATCTCTTGCGAATCTCTCGTTTTACTAGCGCACCGTGCTCGTTTTTGGAGCTATGTCCATTTTTCGTGGCAAGCGTGACGCTTTCGGGGCATTTTGAAGTCTGAAACGTGGCTTTAGGTGCATATTCAGCTGCTATTTAGCAGTTATTCAGCAGCTACTTGGAAGCTATTTAGAAACTGTTCAGCAACTATTTAGCAACTATTTAGCAACTATTTAGCAGCTATTTAGCAACTATTCAGCAGAAAATTGAGCAGCTATCTAGCAGCTAGTTGGCTGCTATTTAACAGCTATTTAGCAGCTATTGACCAACTATTTGGCAGCTATTTAGAAGCTATTCGGCAGCTATTTAGCAGCTATTAGCAGTTATTTATTTAAATAACTATTAAGCAGCTGATTAGCGACTACTTAGCAGTTAGTAAGTAACTATTCAGCAGCTCTTTCCAGAAAAAATGGTTTTCGGAGATTCCAAGGCCTTGTGCTTCTTGCTGCCTGGAGCAATAAGCTGTACGCCTTCGTCTCCTGCCAAAGCTGCGACTGCCTGGAGTTCGCCTTTGGGATCGCTGGTGACTTCTGGAATCGCTCTATCGGACGGGTTTCTCGTTCTATTTCGGCGTGTAGATGGTGGAAGTCTTGCCTCAAGACTCCTCACCTCGGGTTTGCTCAGAAAGTCCTTTGCAGCATCCCTTTTCTTGGTCCCGATACCGTGACTTTGCGATGCTTGACCTGCTTCAGACTGATACTTCGAGGAAATGGAAATCATCCAGAGATTGTCTCGCTGCTGCCAATCGAAGACATTGTCACAATGGGAGTATTTGGCAAGTCTCCTCAGCACAGAATTTGGCAAATGAAAACACGCAAAATGATTCCAAATTCTTACAAACTGCTTCGCATCAGTGTGTTTTCTCGATCTGTTTCCACGTGGCTTCTTATATTCATTAAAACATGTGTTTCGCATGACTGTTGTTTCCGAGGGGCTGCCCGAGAGTGTTTAGGGCATTCATGGGCGTTCAAGTAGTTCCCCGACGGAGCACCGCTCGAGGCATAGCTGTTATCACTGTTGTTGTTGGTTATCGTTACCCCAAATTGGTGGTAATTCTGCTGTTATCAGTCTCACAGGTCACAGGTGATGAGTTCTGCGTGATCAAACCAAGTTGTTTTGGCCTATAGCCATTCTTTGCCATTTTCTGCCTGTTTGGACCGTCATGTTCGCTCTTGTTCGCATATTTCATTTGCCAAGGGGTCCCTTACAGAGATCTTGCAAGGAGAGCTCTTATAGAGAGCTTCTAGAGAGATCTCACGTGCTAATAAATCAATGCTTTTGATGCGTAATAAAGAGATCTTGCCAGGAGACCTCTTGCAGAGACCTTGTACAGAGATCTTGCCAGGAGACCTCTTATAGAGATCTTGTGCAGAGACCTGGTGAAGAGAACAGAGATCTTGCCAAGGGAGCTCTTTTAGAGAGCTTGAACAGAGATCTTACATCGCGATCTCTTTCAGGCATCTTCGTGGAGATCTCTTATAGGCACCTTCTACCGATAGCTTTACAAAGGGACTTTGCATCTGTCAAGGAGATCTTGCGGACGACTTTCTACAGAGATCTTCACAAAGGGAACTTGCAGAATCTAACCTGGCATCTCTTCTTCCAAGAGACCACCTTGAATGAACACCATGCTTTATAATCCTTTCCGCCTTCCCTTTAGAATCCTCACTCCACACTGTCTGGGGTCTCTTGCTGGGATAATGAAGTAAAATCAACTTCCAATAAGCGTTAACAAGCGTTCCAACTAGTTCCAACTACAAGTTGTTCCAACTCTCACAGCTGCTGCCGCAATGATTTTTTGTGCAGCCCAGATGCCAGGCATCTGCTCGGAAGCGGCTCGACCTGCAACAGGAGAGCGCGGCTGGATGTTGCAGATTGATGCTACGAAGATCACCAATGGTCCAATGGTCCCAGCCACACCAGGTAAAAAACATGGGGGGATACCATGGTGAAGGACCTTTAGGGAGTTGTCTCTGCTCAGCTAAATGTTTTGCTGGGACATGGCGTTTACCATCAGGTTGTTCAAACAACTGGGACCGAAAATTGAAACTCTGTGGCTGGGCCTGTGGATGATGTATTCCATTCCTGGGGTCAGTTTGTTGGTGGTTTAGCATGTCTTTAGGAGCAAAGATTACCATCCTCTGCTATACGTTTGGTCTAAATAGGATACATCAAGTTCCACTGGTCTATCATCATTTTCCCCATTGGAATTGGAGTTTGAAGGCACGCCTCATATTTCTGGACAAACTTATGTTCTTCCCCAGAGGTCTATTTGAGGCCTTTTTGTGTGTGTGTGTGTGGCAGCTGTGTACATCAAACCTCCAACCCAACACGCAACTTGCATCTGTTCAAGTGCTTTCACCGGTTGCTACGAGTCTCCAGCCCAAGTGCTCCAGCCCGGATGCGGATCAATGGGAAGCATCTTTTCATAGTGATATGTTCCCAATATATTGGATAGTAATTAGTATAATCACAGCTATAATATATTGGGAACATATCACTAATATAATATAACTATAATGTTCCCTATATACTATAATTATAAAATAACCCTATAATCATAGTATAACCCTCTCAACTCAGCCAGCTGGAGGTTTGGACGGTCACTTGAAATCACAGGACGCGCAGTGCTGGCAGTGCCTCATGTGTTGCAGTGTGTCGCACAGCACTGCGAGGCATTGGGCAGTGAAACCCACGAAGAAAACGGCCGTGTAGGCCACCTGCGAGGCTTGGAGCTGGGGTGAAGAGTTTGTTCCCAAAGAAAGGCACACTGATATCATGGGGATATCACTGGGATATGATGGGTTATACCAGATTATGGGGATATGACTCATATACGACCGTATTATGATTTGGGATATACTTGATATAACTTCTTTTTGCCATGAACTATGCTTGATCACTGTGAGCCACTGAGACAGGCTGTTATTTTCTGTCAGAGTTACAGCAAGGGTTTGATGGAGTTCAAATCGGGGATTCTCAATCCACAAGTTCATCTCTTACAATCTGTTGCAGCAAGATAAAACATGGTGACAGATCTTCCTCTTTAGACATGGTCGACGTCACGAGCTCCATCTCCAAACCTCAGGTACCATCCCTCCAATTCCCTGCCATTCCCTGCGCCACCCGCAAGGTGTCTCTGTCTTGATGATGCGAGACGTGCTTCGGTGTGTTCCAGAGATCCTTGGATGACGCCCCAGCTTTCAACAGGAACAGCAGGACTGGCAGGATCCCATGGATCCCAAACAAAACCATCCATGTCTGGGGCAACCAACCTGGGGGCGAATGCTGGTACTAGAACCCACAAGAAACCAATACATCATACCGACCTCTAGCCATGCAAGTCAGCAAGATCAAGGATCTTCAATCTTGCCATACCCAGTGTCGTTGTCAAACGGACTGTCCATGGTGAATTCCATGGTGAATTCCATGATGACCTATCTACATCGTGGGGCAAGTCAGGGTGGAATGTTTACCTTGGAGAATCCAAACATGGCCAACCAGGGGGTGCCTGCCAAAATTGCCAAACATCGAACCATTCATCTGGCTTTGTTGGAAAATTGGGTACCCAAGTGTAGAAAAATCGCTTGCATCGGTTGCATCATTGTGCCCATTAAGACGACTGGATCCCAGGTATCCCCCGTCTACACACACATCGACACACCAAGACACGGCCACAAAGGCCAACTGAGAGGTCATGCCAGCCACCGTCAAACACGCTGAGATGAGTTCGCCACTCAGCTCCAACTGGGGCGACAGGGCGACAGGGCGACATCGGCGACATCGAAACTGGGAGAAAAATCGCTGTGCTCAACTGAACGATGAGAGTTGCTTCCACTGAATTCGCCTTTCTTGTGATCTTTCCAAATTTTCCAAATGGTAGGTGATGTTGTGAACATTCTAAAGTTGGAAGGTCCTATGCGCAGTATCATGGAAATTGTGGCCCCTGTGTCAATGGGGGCCTTTTTCAAGCCCGCAAAGCAGCGTTCAACTGGGAGACTGTTGCGGTTTCGGGTCACAACGTGGAAAACCTGAAGTAATACCCTGGGCCTGCAAAGAGTCCAAACCGATGACTCTGGCATATTTCATCCTTAGTCCAGGCACCAAAACAGTCCAACACTCTTCATTGGCCAACTGGCCAACTGAATCAAATCATATCAAATCTTCATGGTGCTTGGCGTCAAATTGTGTATCGAACAACCTCAAATCAGCCCCTTTGCATAACACATGCAAAAAATGATGCTATATGCTATATGCATATCAGCAGCTTTTCATCCTCTTCCACCACATCTTCTGAAAATCTAGAATCGCCTGGGTATGCCGTAACAATCACTGCTGAGTGAATGCCACCAGAAAAACATGGCAATCCAACCATGCTGCTCAAGTTTCAACCCTGAGAGTTGGGAACTAAGGATCCAACTAAATTAGTTGAGCTGCAGAACATGGCAATCGGAGATACTCTGAAACTCTGCGCTGGAATTTGCTCCACTGCCAAGGAGCTGTAAACAACATCATTCTTGTCGTTGTACCAGAACTCCTGGAAATGGCGACTCGTGAAACGGCAAGGGCTGTTCCAGGACCTGTTGAAATGGTCTGCAACAGTTGGGATTGTCCTGGATCAACTCGTGAGTTTTCGTGTTCACCACCTTGAGACCTCGGCTCAGATTCGCATTCAACAGAAGGGGAGATCCCAAAGGACATGTGCAAAACATCAATCATCATCATCAACATATTTATTTTTCCTGGCTGAACCGATGATACGGGACCAGCGGATGATTTTGGCTCCGGCTGCTTGGGGAAATCACCACCCACCAGCGCTGTGCAGTGCCAACAGCACATTCCGTAGAATGTCAACAACATTGCTGACTAGTCCTTCAAAAACTTGTCACATTGCGTCACAGATCTCTACCCGGCTGTTCAAACAATGCTCGAAACTCTGTACAGAGCATTTGTTTCTGCTCATTTTGTTTCGATTGCTACATCTGTTTGACACTGTTGCACTGTTTTCTTCTGAAAGTTCATTAATTGGTCGGCAGGATTTCGAGGTTCCATTTAGTAAGTGGGTCGTAGTGGGTCATATGAGTCATAATCCCCTAATCTAAGTGGATCTAAGTGGGCTATACCCCAAAATGTACACTGGAACTTGGCGATACTATGGCTATGAACCACTTAAAATTCCTAAAATCTACTGGGCTGGGTTTCCAGGCGCTTCAGCACCTGGTCAGGGAAGTTCTTCCGTACCATTTCGCCCTGCAAATCCTGTCCACCGTCCTGAGAAGAGCTACGATTTTTAGTCAATCAACATGGAAAAAATGGAAAAGGTTTGGTCAATCAACTCTGGAATTCCTCGAAAAATCCAGATTTCGCTCTCAGGAGACTGAAGTTTGGGAATAGTTGAAACAGGATATGCAAGTTCAACACATGTTCTGGCTATGATTGTGTATGGGGATTCAAAATTCAAACAGTCTTTGTTATTCAATAGATCTCTTCTATCGTTGGTAAATGAACCATGAGTCGCTTAACTCCTCATGCACAAAGCTGGTTGGAGGTGAGATGAACCAATTGGTCAGGCGTTGAGAATTAAAATTGGGTTGTACTCCTATGATAATCTGAAGTAAACCGGTTTATCATCCATAACTATGGTTTCTTTGGAAAAAACATCTACACGTCGTGGTGGATTACCCATGGGGAAATTTTCTCAGGGGTAATCTCAGGTGTGATCTGCAACAGCTGAGTTCCGTGCCACTTTGCCGATCTGCAGCTTTGCGTCATTGGGCACCGCTGGCATGGTGCATCCAACCGGGAAATGAACCGACTGTGTTGATTCTTCTGGGTTTAGCCTTGATGTTTTTGCATGGGTTTGTCAAGCAGAAATACAAAACGGCATGGATGATTTTTCGCCCCATATTGGATGTTCATATGGAGCTATAGTGCCGAGAACCTGACGTTTACCATGCTGTTGCATCAACTGATCTGTTGTGTTCCATTGTCAAGTCTTGTGGCTCAGGTGGTTCAATGAAAAACACGCAGCACAGTTTAGAGTTCCACGGCAAACATCTCCAAGGTTGTTGACGCAAACGTGAGGTAAAAAAATTGGTTAAAAAAAACAATGTTCAGGGTTTGTCTCCAATGGTCAATCCAGTTGCGCCGCACAAACAACAATAAATCGGTTCCAGTTCTACTTAATGCACTTCCCTCACAAATCAAAAGGCTACTCAAGCAAGCTCTCTTTTCCGGTGCTGTTGATTGATCTGTTTCAGGATGCCATTTCTGCATCCTTTCCAGCAACACAAGTTTGATGGATCGATTTGACCGATCCATCGAGATTTCAGAGTGAAATTAAAGCCCAATGTAGATCACAAGCGGTGAAGAATGAAAGCAACAGCTAGAGACGTAACTGACAGCTGAATATGTGATTCCAATGGCTAGAAACTATTGGAGATGGCCATTTCGGACGCATTACAACTTTCAAAGACCATGGATTGCCAAGTGAGTTGGAAGCAAAAGCCGAACAACACCATGAAAACAATATGTTCAAGGTGGACATTCATTATATTATGCGTTATATCACATACAAGAGATATTTATCGACATAATTTGGGTTCCATTTTTTCGATATAAAAAAGGGAACCCAAATTTAAAACAACAGCTAAAGCAATAATGTAATGAATGCCACCTAGAGTCAATGTGTCACCGATGGTCTGAAAGTGCCGAGGTGAAAATGAAGCTGGTAGGCCCTCAATTCTCAAGACAAAATCAGTTGTGAATTTTCAAATGATGGTCAAGGAGGAAACAAATGAATGATAAACCCAGAATGAATGATAATCTAAGGTTGAGGGTGGGTGGGAAAAATTTTGATTTCCATAAGCAAATGATGTTGTGAGTGAAGCGCT
>Ga0126342_10010084_pt1 | contig 16902 bp, 9 predicted proteins | sample Cyp1metagenome_FD_92528 | JGI IMG/M metagenome (GOLD analysis project Ga0126342, IMG submission 92528) | Coral microbial communities from Lord Howe Island, Old Settlement Bay, Australia - Cyphastrea 1 metagenome | ecosystem: Host-associated > Invertebrates > Cnidaria > Coral ... | reverse complement strand
TGTCAAAGGGAACTAGGCGCTAGAACATGTGTCATGTGCATGTATCAATGTACCTTGAAACGCCCTTTGTGGCTCAAGCGCCCCTTGAAGGAAAATGAATCGTGCTGTCGCTGCTGCGCCATAACGGGACTCGGTTGACCAGCAAAGCAGGTATCGAAACTACAATTGATAACACCTAGAACAAGGGTAAATTTGTTCGCAAGAAAAGCTATTTCTCAGGGATTGTGTTTAGATGCAGAGCAGAGCATGGAATTGCACGTTGCGCTGTGACAAGGCTATACAGCAATGAGATCTTCGACAGAGAAGAGAAGTCAAGAACTTGGCATAGAATGAGTGTGCTTTAGTTACTTCATGTTACTTCAGTAACTGCTTTAGTTTAGTCATGTTAAGACCGTTTATTTTTTTTACCGTTTTAGTGCGCTTTGCGCTTTTGGACTCTCACCCTCAGGCTCATCCTACTGGATCAGAAGATTGAGATCCTGAAAAAACAGTGAGCCTGGTTGTGATTGTGATTGACCATGGTTAGTAACGGTTAGTGGCCGCAACTCCATTCAGAATCATTCAGATCCAGCGCATGTTCAAACCCATGTTCAAGCTGTATTGAATTGGCATGAATTGGCAATGGCGTTTTGCACCAGTGCCAGGCAAGAGGAAGAGGAGAAGCGGGGTGTTGCTCATGACGTTCGATTCATCACGACCAAGCTGCTGAGTTGCACAGAGTGAGAGTCGTGACTGAAACATGGGACCACTTGGGACCACTTTGGACCATGTGCTGCATCACGTTGCATCACGTTGCATGGGCTGCTACGTATGCGCCGTTGCGCCATGTCAAAGAGAAGCACAAAATTTTCGTGTGCATCCCACAACATCTCCAATTCAGGCTGCTCACAGGTCCCAGGTGCAGTGCAGGTGGTACCCGTATGTGGTACCTGTCCCACTTTGCGCCATTGCGCCATTGCGCCATTGTGCACTCCACCTGCCCTGTGCCCAGGCTCCTTGAGGAGCTGCAAGCAGTGAAAATTGCTGAAGCAGAGCAGGGTAAACGCGGCAGCTTGCAGGCGTGGTATCGAAAGCGTTTCAGGGCAGTGCGGCAGTGCCTTCCTCCACCCGAATGCTGGATCCAATACAGATGCAGATTGATGCAGATCTTTCGATCTTTGGATCATGATTCATTATGTGAATTATGTGTGTTTCAGGTTGACTGCTGTTGAGACTCTGTCTTTGATTCTTTGACCTTGTTATGATTGTGCAGCTGTGATGTTTTTGTTCAGGCGAAACATAAGAGTGCCAGGGGCAATGATCCTTCAGGCATGGAACCATACAAACCAGGATCGGGCACCACTTGATTCAGAAAAAAGGACCGAAATTCCGCATGCAGATCAGGTCGGACCTCAAAATCCGACGATCAGAGATCACAAGCGCATGTTGCAGAGCTCTTGCAAATCATATGAGCCTTTGCTCTTCATAGAAGAAATCTTGCGTTGTTGGCGCTTCAGTCCTCTACTCTGCAACATCTCATATTTCAAAATTATGAGCTGGAGCAAAGATCTCCACGTAGGACACACGTAGCAGCGTAGCATGCAATGGTGAGATATGGTGAGCATTCTCTTTGAGCTGCTGGTGCCACCGATTGGCAGTCAGCGACTCCAGTGACTCGAACGGCATTTCGACATTTCGACATTTGGATGAGTATCGACTTCGTAGAACTTCCTCATCTGTCAGCCGGGTTTTATCAAAGCTTGGTGCTGAGCAATGAGAGTGATGAAGGAAGCGTAGCCGAGGGCGAGAAAGGCGAGAAAGGCGAGAAAGGCGAGAAAGGGAAAAAGTCCTCCTGCTACAGCTTTGGCGCCCATCGAAATTCGTTGCAGTGTATTCAATGGCCTTCACTGAACCAAAAGGAAGTTCAACCAGGCGATTCGACAGGTCGAGAGGAAAATCTCTTTTCAGCTGAGCCTTTTGTCCTGGAGGATCTCTCTGGACTAAATGTGGTCCAGGTGAGTTGTGGTGGAAACCACTGTGCTATCCTGGAAAAACGACCAGGTGAAGAATGTGGACAAGTTTGGGTTTGGGGCCTGGGGAATGGTGGCCGTTTGGGCATCAAACGTCCAAAGAAGACTTCGGATGTCCAAGAAATCTTGAAGAATTCAAGGTGTTCAGCTGATGCTGTCACAAACTTGATGAGCAACAGAGCATATGTTCAATCTCTCACTGGTGACAACAAGAAGTGGAGTTTACATATACCAGTTAGAGTCAAGTTCGGAAGTCGGATAGCTTCCATTAGCTGCGGTACAGATTACACTTTGGCACTGACTGAAGATGGATCCATCTACGCCTGGGGAGTTGGTAGCTATGGCAATCTGGGCACCGGTTTGATCTGCGATCAGTATGAGCCCGCCCTGGTCCAGATGCCGGAGAACGTGCCCTGCCGTCAAGTGGCCGCTGGCACCAAGCACTCCATGGCACTCAGCACACAAGGCACACCCGGGCACACCTTTGAAACATATCAAAATCATCAAAAAAACATCAGAAAGACATAAATAGAAAATGATAGAAAGACAATCAAAGCACATTTCAATACTTTTCGTAAATTCTCTGATCGTCTACCAGAGTCTACTGACAAGGTGAGTCAAGGTTATCAAAGAATCATGTTTTTTGCTTCAAAGCTTGAGGGCTATACCGGCCATGCAAAGCAACGGAACAATTCTTCCAGTGTTCTCCCTTGTCTATTTGTCTGTGTTTCCGAGCCACAAAAACAGACATGCAAACCGGACACAATGGCAAGTTGGAATTGCACAGCCTGCATGCATAAAATTCCATTCCAGAACGCCCAGGCATCTTTACTCAGTGAATTCGATTCTACTAGACATGATATCATTGGATATTCGTTTGCCAAGTTTTGCTCTAGTTCAATCTTGTCTTGACTGTTTAGCTTTGTGTCCTCATTGGCATTGGAGTCTATCTGTCGGTGTAGCGTTCTTGCATCACCATCCTTTTCGATTTCCACTCTTGTAGTCCCAAGCATTGGAAATTATTGGAAATTATTGGAACATGCACAATCAGCAGCGTAATTTATAGCGGAACATGTTCCAAATTTCAATCTCCACTTGCCCAAAATCGTTGTTCAATGTTGTTCAACTGTTTGCCAGGTGACATGTTCAGCTGGGGTCATGGTGGACATGGCCGCCTCGGGCACGGAGCCTGTGATGCTGCTATGCGCCCCACGAAGATCTCATTGAGCGAAGTGGCTGAAGGATCCGAAGCGAAGTTCAAATTTGTAGCTGTTGGCGAGGCACATTCTGCATCCATCGACTCTCTGGGCCAAGTTTGGTGTTGGGGAGCTGGATCTTTTGGTCGCTGTGGACATGGAGAAGAAACAGATTTTTTGGTTCCGCAAGTTGTGGCTTCGATGATTGGGAAGAGTTGTTCTCGGGTGGCCTTGGGCGTTTGTCACAGCCTGGCTTTGACGCGAGGCCGCATTTGGAGTTGGGGTGGATTTTTGTACACAGGACATGGTGAGGATGATGATATCGAGACAGCTCGGGAATTGGACGACGAGGAACTGAAAAATCACAGCATCGTGGAGATCGCAGCAGGTCGATTTCACACTTTGGCTTTGAGTAGCACAGGTGAAGTGTTCAGTTGGGGAGCTGGCAGCTTAGGACGTTTGGGCCTTGGAAATTCCATAGCAGATGACTTGAAAACCGGTGACCAGCCCACGCCCATGCAGATATTTGTGGCCGGAAACCCACTCCTTGGGTGGCAGAAGAGGGAATCAAAAGCCCAAGAAAAGCGTGGCTTTGTTGGAGAACATGCTCAGTTGCAGCTCATTGCCTGTGGTGGTATGCATTCAGCAGCGGTCGAGAAGGATGGTTCTTGTTGGCTTTGGGGTCATGGTGAGTATGGGCAAAATGCTTTGGCAGAACTGGAAGACATTTGGAAGCCCAGCTTGCTTTCAGCAGTGGATCCCATCTCCAGAATGAAGATCAAAGTGATGTCTGTGGCTTTGGGCATGGAACATTGCTTGATGATTTCCACCAACCTGGAGCTTTTCAGTTGGGGTCGTAACCATCGTGGTCAATTGGGCTTGGGCACCACCACGGATACCTGCGAACCCACCTTTGTGGCTGCATTGGCTAAGGCCAGTTCAGTGGCAGCCGGCGAAGATCATTCTGCAGGCATTACACCGGGAGGTGAGGTATACACTTGGGGCAATGCGGAATGTGGAAAGCTGGGACATGGTTCCAGCATGATCCGCAGCGCCATGAGTTTTCCCAAGCAGATCAACATGGAGACACGAGTGAAGAAAGTGAACTGTGGACCTTTACATACAGCTCTCATCGGCAACAATGGCGAACTTCTCACTTTTGGTGCTGGGTGGTTTGGGAGACTTGGGCATGGTGACATGAATAATCAATATTCGCCGAAGTTGGTTGAGCAAGTTTTGCAAGATCTGGGCTCAGACTTGAAGGGGTCTCCACGATTCCTGGACGTGACCTGTGGCTCTTTTCACACATGTGTGATTTGTGAAGGATCCATGCTGTGGGTCTGTGGCCGAGACTATCTTGTCTGCGAATCAGACCACATCACAACTCCGTTGCTCTTCGGAAGAATTGAAGAGGGGGCTGCGCAGCCCGAAATTGTGACTGTTGTAGCCGGTGCCAATCACACTCTTTGTCTGACCCGCTCAGGAAATTTGTGGGGATGGGGTGACAACAGCAAAGGCCAACTTGGCCTTGGTGGAGGGTCACCAGACCACGCACTACCCACATTGATATCTTGCAAAGGGTGGAGAGGGAGAGAGAGTACCGGAAAAGAAGCAAAAGACTCCAAGGAGCCCACTGACACAGAGCTTACGGCGCCTCCTGAAAGTCCCACAAAGTCTGGGAAATTAAAATCAAAGGCCAGGATTGTTGAGGCCCCCGAAGTGATGGGAGTTGCTTGTGGCTACGCACATTCCATGGCTGTCACAGATACTGGTGACATTTGGGCCTGGGGCTTGCAAAGTGGTGGGCGACTTGCACTGAAGGTTCCCTTTGACGGAAAGTTCTGCCCGATCCCACAGAAGGTTCATCCGTCCTGGAAGTTGGTTGAAAAGCAGCCACCCGGACGCGGTGGATGAGGAGCGTTTCACTGCTCGAAAAGCTTTGCCGGTGGCCACTTAGTCATTTTCTGCTGACCAGATGAAGCGGTTCCGCAGCCCGATGCATTCAGGCAGAGAGAGGGGGCAGAGAGAGAGCGAGAGAGAGAGAGAGAGAGCCAAAGCCAGAGCCATGTTTCTAGCCGATTCTAACCATATTCTAAATGCCCCGACTTCAACATGAAGGCTCAAGGGATGACTCTGAACATCCACATCCAGCACCATGGCCTATACCTAGTTACGCTTGAGAAAATCAAAGTTAACCAGGCCCAAGCATGACATACACGCATTGGTCAAGCAGATGCTCAAACGGTCAAGCCAATTCCGTAGAAAAACGCTGCCGCACTTCTCGAGCCGTGCTTAATTCTCTTCAATTTTCTTCTGACCGCTTTCGCCATGACAAAATGTGAAGAAAGTGACAGAATACAAGAGAGACGGAAACACCAAACAGTCCCAGAAACCAGAGCATTTTCTCCCTGTTTCTCCTGTGTGCCATTTTTGTGTCACACTTGGCGACGATGCAGCCCGGGACCTACGTAACGTAGAAGCTAGAAGATGAGGTTTTTGTTCGGGCAATCCTGAATAGCCGTATATATATATAATTATATGAGTATCGGACAAAATGAAATTAGTAGAGAGCTGCCTTGAACTTTGCTTGCCTTCAACAAAACCGTCACAACCGATAGGGGACGACCCAGCACCGATACCCCTAGATTCCACACGCTCCCACAATAATCTGGAGTAGGGCGTTTATTTCTACAGCAGCAGCTACAAGCAGGGCTGTAAAGAGCTACCTCAGCTAGCTTTCCTCTTAAAGAGCACCAAGAGTATTGTTTGCGGCAATTCATGCACCATTCCCACCAATACCCCAACCGATGCTAACCGATACCCAATCTTGCAATTTTTTTCACTTGCCAAGACCATGCCCCACGTACTACTCCTACTCTTACTCTTACTCTTACCCTTACTCTTACTCTTACCCTTACCCTTACTCTTACTCTTACTCTTACTACTCTTACTCTTCTTACCCTTACTCTTCTTACTCTTACTCTTACTCCTACTCCTACTCTTACTCTTACCCTTACTCTTACTCTTACTTTTACTACTCTTACTCTTGCTGCTCTTACTCTTGCTACTCTTACTCTTCTTACCCTTACTCTTCTTACTCTTACTCTTACTCTTACTCCTACTCCTACTCCTACTCTTACTCTTACTCTTACTCTTACCCTTACTCTTACTCGTACTCTTACTCTTACCCTTACTCTTATTCTTACTCTTACCCTTACTCTTACTCTTACTCTTACTCGTATACTTTTACTCTTACTCTTACTCTTCTTACTCTTACTTTTACTCTCTTACCCTTACCCTCACTCTTACTCACCTTACGCTTCTTACTCTTACTCTTCTTACTCTTACTCTTCTTACTCTTCTTACTCTTACTCTTCTTACCCTTACTCTTCTTACTCTTACTCCTCTTACTCCTCTTACTCCTCTTACTCTTCTTACTCTTCTTACTCTTCTTGCTCTTCTTGCTCTTCTTACTCTTCTTACTCTTCTTACTCTTCTTACTCTTCTTACTCTTCTTACTTTTCTTACTCTTCTTACTCTTCTTACTCTTCTTACTCTTCTTACTCTTCCTACTCTTCCTACTCTTCTTACTCTTCTTACTCTTCTTACTCTTCTTACTCTTCTCTCTCTTCTTACTCTTCTTACTCTTCTTACTCTTCTTACTCTTCTTACTCTTCTTACTCTTCTTACTCTTCTTACTCTTCTTACTCTTCTTTCTCATCTTACTCTTCTTACTCTTCTTACTCTTCTTACTCTTCTTACTCTTCTTACTCTTCTTACTCTTCTTACTCTTCTTACTCTTCTTACTCTTCTTACTCTTACTCTGACCCTGAAGCCTACTCCTACTCTTAGTCTTACTCTTACTCTTACTCTTATCCTTCTTACTCTTACTCATACTCATACTCATAGTCATAGTCATATTCATACTCCTGCTGCTGTTGCTGGTTCTGTTGCTGTTGCTGCTGCTGCTGCTACTACTACTACTACTACGACTACTACGACTACTACGACTCCTACGACTACTACGACTACTACGACTACTACGACTACTACGACTACTACGACTACTACGACTACTACGACTACTACGACTACTACGACTACTACGACTACTACGACTGCTACGACTATACTACGACTACTACGACTACTACGACTACTACGACTACTACGACTACTACGACTACTACGACTATACTACGACTATACTACTACTACGACTACTACGACTACTACGACTACTACGACTACTACAACTACTATACGTATACTACGACTACTACGACTACTATACGACTACTATACGACTACTATACGACTACTATACGACTACTACGACTACTACGACTACTACGACTACTACGACTATACTACGACTACTACGGCCTATACTACGACTACTACGACTAAGTACTCTACTACTACGACTACTACGACTACTACGACTACTACGACTACTACGACTACTACGACTACTACGACTGCTACGACTGCTACGACTACTACGACTACTACGACTACTACGACTATACTACGACTACTACGACTACTCTACGACTACTCTACGACTACTACGACTACTACGACTACTACGACTACTACGACTATACTACGACTATACTACTACTACGACTACTACGACTACTACGACTACTACGACTACTACGACTACTACGACTACTATACGTATACTACGACTACTACGACTACTATACGACTGTATACGACTGTATATGACTACTACGACTACGACTACTACGACTACTACGACTATACGACTATGACCACTACCACTACTACTACTACTACTACTATTACTACTACTACTACTACTACCACTACTACTACTACTTCTACTACTACTACTACTACTACTACTACTACTGCTATCATCACACTACTACTACTACTACTACTACTGACTACTACTACTACTACTACTACTGCTATCATCACACTACTACTACTAATACTACTACTACTACTAATACTACTACTACTACTACTACTGCTACTACTGCTACGACTATACTACGACTATACTACGACTACTACGACTAAGTACTCTACTACTACGACTACTACGACTACTACGACTACTACGACTACTACGACTGCTACGACTCCTACGACTACTACGACTACTACGACTATACTACGACTACTACGACTATACTACTACTACGACTACTACGACTACTACGACTACTATACGTATACTACGTATACTACGACTACTACGACTACTATACGACTACTACGACTGTATACGACTGTATACGACTGTATACGACTGTATACGACTGTATACGACTACTACGACTTCTACGACTACGACTACTACGACTATACGACTATGACCACTACTACTACTACTACTATTACTATTGCTATTACTACTACTACTACCACTACTACTACTACTTCTACTACTACTACTACTACTACTACTGCTATCATCACACTACTACTACTACTGCTATCATCACACTACTACTACTACTACTACTACTGCTACTACTACTGCTATCATCACACTACTACTACTACTACTACTACTACTTCTCCTCCTGCTGCTGCTGCTGCTGACGCTACATCCGCTTCCACTACAACTACTACTCCTACTGCTACTGCTGCTGCTGCTGCTGCTACTGCTACTGCTTTTGCTTCTGCTTCTTGTAATACTAGTACTTCTACGACGACGACTACTACTACTTCTACTAGTACTACTACTATAGTTCTAGTACTAGTAGAAGCATTTGCTGCTGAACATTATCAAAAAGCGAAGACCTTCACAACCGATAGGGGACGACCGAGTTTTGCTCGTGGCAATTACGGGGAACAAATAGTTTTGTCCGCTACTATAGAAATACTACTTTCTTTGGAGAAGACAAAGCATCCCAGCCCTTCGCAAACCGGAGCCTTTGCCAGTTGATGCTCCTGTTTCTGACGCTCAGGTTGTGAGGCTGTGCCGGTCGAAATGATGCTTTGGAACGCAATGTCTCAAAGTGGAAGTGTTGCTGCCACAATCATGAGGCCAGGGGCACGGGAACCTATGTGTGAACGCATTTTTCATAGCTGACGAAACCAGCTGCGAAACCGAAGTTACATGTGAAGTCAGAGTTTCTCATTGCGTTTCAGAAGCACACATGCACACACACATGCGTTGTTTTTTTTCCCGAAGATCGATAAGTTTTTTGGTCACGGATTCATCATGTTCCACAATGTCGAAACGCTCCGAATGAAAACGCTACAAAGGAAATGTGGCGTCCAGTGGAGGCCCATGGGATGTCGAGTTCCACTTTCGAAGGCCTTGCTATTTTAAGTTTGCTGTTTCGGGAACGGGCCATCGCCAGGATTTGGCAAAGATCGCCGAGCATGCACCGCACACCGAAAAGGCGATTTTCCCCACAAAGGATGCTAACTGGGTGGCCACGTGTGTTGAGTATAGGCCAGTATAGGTTAGTATATAAGTGTGGTGTGTCTGGTTGGTAAAATTTGGAGAGTACAACAGGAACTTCAGTGAAGATTGAAGAATGGCGACGTGGCAGCCACAGGCTTTGCCGGATTCCAGTTACACTTCCGAAGAGAGGGCCATCATTACGGTGATGGGAGACAAGGCCAGTGCGGACAGCGGCAAACTCACTGAGAACAGTTGTTCAAGTTGCAGCAATCGGGTGTCAAGACTTTCATCTTGTGGTTTCGTTGAAAAGTTCCCCGTGCGCAAGTTGCCAAGCATCCCAGTTCTGATGAAGTTTAGGCCGAAGGTTTGAATTTCAAAGCCATTGGCAACGCCCACGTTTTGATGGCGGCATCCTCAGCTTGGTGGATGATCATGACCTGCCACGTATTTTTTGTTTTTCATTGGTTGATTTTTGCTGTTCGTTTTGGTTTCGCACTTGTTGCTTAATTTGGACATGCTTATCCAAAACTGCCATGCCAGCACCTGGTTTTTTGATTGTCGCAAAGATCTTCGCCTGGCTGGCTTTCACCCGGACCATTGTTGACCCAACAATCTAAACAATAGCGATCGGTTCATTTCAGAAATCTGGATTTCATTTTATGAACGCATGGCGCGAAACATCCGTAGCAGTTAGGGTGCTGCTTGATTTCAGTGGTTGCAACTATATGCAACTTGAGTTGTCAAGGCCCTTTGCATGGACCCTTCTGGCAAAGCACAGAAGGCTGAACTAATCCACTTCAACGTGTGGCAAGCGGACATGATTTCATCAGAATTTATAACCTTTTGTCCCTTGGGATTGTTGTTTGCAGTGTCTCAGTTTGCAGACGGCCGGTATGAGTTCAGCTGCTACATGCACACGCCAACTCCTCCAGTGTCCAAGCAATTGAGAATGATACGATTCGGGCGCCAACTATGCCAGGGCCGGAATATATAGGCCCATAGGATTGGAAAATCTACGCCATCGAAATATCTGAATCCTAGATCCAGCAGGCTCTAGAGATGCTCAATGTGGATCCGCCACTTGGCGTGATTGGGGCATCGGTGCTATCTTCGGTTTTCAAAGTTGTTCAACATTTTTCTCAAGATTTGTTCCTCGCTTGGCGATTTCATTCTGATTCATGGTTCTCCCTGTTCAAGAGATGGCTGGTCTATATGCTTCGCCTCAGGGGCACAGTGCCAGCCAAGATCATCCAAGAACTTGAGGACTGCGCCTTTTTGTGTTGCGTATAAATTGGTGTTTGGGGCTAGTTTTACAAAACCTAGGTTTAATTATTCTGCTATGAGATGAACACATGTGCATGATATGCCAACATGTGTTTTTTAGTGTGCTCATATAATTTTAGCTGTTTTGGGGGTTGATTTGGAGCAAGCTTGGAGATACGTTAAAAAAAAACGTTCATGCACGTAAACAACCGCTCAGGAGTATGACCTACACAGCAGCATGGGATTTATATATAATCCACAACTTGTAGTATAAAGATACTTTCCAGGGGGCTCCAGGTATATTATATATATATATATATTAATATATGTTATTGAGTGGAAACTCATATCGTGCAGAATATTTACCTCCAAAATCATCCAATTGGATCTAACTCGGATTTCTTGGTTTATAATATGATGGCATTACAAAATATAATAAAATATCATCTAGTTTAACACAATACAATTTAATATAAATTAATGAAAAATAGTAATTAATACATTATAAAATAATTAAAGAGAATAACACACCCTTAGAATGAAATCAAAGGGGTGGTAAAACCTTTTAATTGCCACATGAGCCTCATTTCACACCACGGCTGTGAAGGAGAGCGCCCCCCCTATAGAATTGGAACCCGAGATTCGAAGGCAATAAAATGGCAGCCCCCAAAGTGCACCAAAATATCCCAATTTTTTTCCCAGCTTACCCAAGGGATTGAATAGGTTTGACTTTGGTGCCTTCGATGACCCCAAAACTGGAGTCTACAGAATTGGGGCCTTACTTAAACTGATATAAAATTGGGGACCACGTAACCGAAGGAAAATATAGGGGCCCAAAAAAATCGACTTGGGACACCAAATTTACTTTAAAAAAACAACCATGATCAAACCATGTTGGTTGGTTCCAATTTTATACAGTAGAGGTCGATTTGGAGCTAGTACAGTTTTTCATATGACCTGGGTGTCCCAATTTTGTAGTGTTGTTGGACTTGATGATGTTGACGGGTTACTAGCAGGTTCAGGGCTTCAATTTCATAGATACCCATTTTTGGGCATTTCCAAAGTAAACACACGGGGTTCCCTATAAAATTGCGACACCCAGGTCTCTGGGGTGAATTGGCAAGGGGACAAAAATAGCAGCGATGGTGCCCCAGACTGAAAAACAAGACAACATCCAGGAGAAAAACACAAAAACCTGCACCCATTTTTTTGCTCGCTTGGCATTTTGATTCTGATTCATGGCTCTTCCTGTGCAAAAGACGATTGGTCTATGTGCTTCGCCTCAAGGACTTAGTGCCAGCCAAGATCATCTTCGAACTTGAGGACTCCGCCAATCTGCCACCCATACCTTCTTTTGAAATTTGAAAGGTTTGAGAATGGTTCTGAACATATTTTTACCGTTTTTGGGGGTACTTGGTCACGGTGCCTCATTTTGAAGGGAAGTGGAAAGTGATCCCTTTTAGGAATTCGAATCCATTACGTCACGTCATTCCATCACTGCAACCTCAACCGCCTAGGCGCGGTGGCAGCATGACAAGTAAAGCTGATTTGAGGTTTAAACATGTAAAAAGAGCATTGCCTAATAGGCAGTCTAGATTTCTGTCCCAATTCCCCATCAGTGGTATCCCACGTTCGTTGTGAGCCTTTATTTCTTTGTCCATTTGAAGAATCGAACTTTGCCCACTAGCCTCGATCCACAGTATTTTTTCCGTGCTGCACCGTTTACGACTGATTTCATCCATCTGGCAAGGTTACAATAAGGAACCTCGCAAAATAAGTTCTTGTGGAATTTTAACTCGCCCTGCACTCGATGTATTGTGAATGATTGCAAAAGATCCATTGCAAGTTGGATTTTTTGCGCACAGAAGATGACGTGAATTAGTGCCAAGGTTATCGCCAAACGGGTTGATTCATGTTCCATTCTCTATTGACTCCGTTGTACCATGTCATGTTCCGCAGAACAGGAAGAAGTTGAACCCTTTGTTACGGGGTGCGCAGGTGAGATGCGCAAGTACGTGTGTTCAGTGCTTGTTGAGAGGGGCTCTCAGTTGCGAGGCTTTGTTTACTTTGGAGAAAGTTTGGGAAGTTTTGGCATATCCCATGAATCCCATGGCACCCCGGCCCTACTGTACTTAAGCACAGCAGGATCAGCAGGGATCATCCTGGCAGTTGCAAGTTTCGATCTCAGATGTGAAAGTTTCATTGTCCTTCCCGCAAGAGAAGTCGTTTACTCTGTTTATTTTGTCGTTTAGCAGTCGTGGGCATTGGGGAGTCATTGCCATGGTATACTCCATCAGACCCATTTCAACGAGATTGTCTCGCGCTACAAATTGATGAGCCAAAGTCCAATTGCATGTGACACCCGAATTTCAAAAGCGATGCGTTGAAGCACCAGAAGCCAGGAGTTTTTTTTAAAGATGCTACCTTAGGAGTATTTTGAGGGGAGCAGATGCGCAGGTTGTAGTTGCTGAGTTGCAGGCCCACGGCCCTCATATGGCCCCTTCTTGACGGTTCTTGAAGAATCTTTTTTGACCGCTTGTGTAGTTCTTGAGAGTTTGAACAGAAGGCTCTACACTCTCCTGTAGCACGTTTAGGCTCAGAAACGCAGAAAGGCGCTGCCGAAACTTTCATACATGTGCCACGCAGCATGGTTCAAGCCTGCGAAGCTTGCGAGGGAGTAGACTGGGCCCACTTCTTGCAGGTTGCTTTCCAGGTTCTGGACAGCAATGGGAAGAACACAGAGCCCATAGGGCCTAGCGGGCCTAGCGGGCCTGGCTCTACAATACGTTTAGCTTCCAAAATCATGATCGTCGCAGCACCAGTGCTGATTCTGGCTGCTTTCGTGCTGGCTTCCTTCCACACCTCCAAGCGGCTCGAGCACGAAGAAAAGCCAGAACGCGGGATGAGTTTTGGCATGCTCATTCTGCTTGCCTCCACGCTATGCCTGGATTTTTTCTGCACAGATCAATATCAGCCAAGCATGCCGGACATGGCCAAAGAGTTTGGTGTGTCAGATGTGGCTATGGGTGCGACGATCCAAATTCACCTGTTCACCTCAGCCGTTTGCATGTTGTTTCTCGGGCCTTTGTCGGATTTCATCGGCCGCCGCATCATTATTCTGTGCTGCCAGGTGCTGCTTGTTGCAAGCACTTTTTGCTGCGCATGTGCTGACACATTCGTCTGGTTTGTGATTGGACGAGTCTTCCAAGGTGTAGCCGCAGCTGTGGCACCTGTGGTCCTGGCCGCCATTCCAGACTGCGTGACATCTATGGAAGATCGCTTGTGGCACCAGGCTGTTTTGACCCGAGTTATGATGCTGGGCCCAATTCTAGCCCCTTCAGGAGGTGGCTTTTTGGCCAACATCGCAGGCTGGCGATGTCCTTTCTTTTTGCTGAGTGGGCTATCTGCTGTTGTCCTGGTTTGCAGCTTTTGGACACTTGAAGAGACTGCGCCATCCCAGCATCTTGCACAGAGCCTTGACTCAGATGTAAGTTGGATAAGGCTTTAAGGCGATTTTTTGATGACAAGAGGGGCTCACTGAATGATTTGAGTATGAGTAGGAGAATTGGAAGGGCATATGAATCAGGTAAGCTAGATGTGACAGACAAGAATTCAACATGGCAAAGCGATCCAACTTGTTTGAACTCTTTTTTTGCGTTTTTGTGACAGAGTGCGTTTACTGAGGAACTATTTGACATGTGCCAGTCGCATTTTGCTACAAAAAAGCCGGTTGATGCTTTTGGTGGCGTGCATTGCTGGAAAGAGCTTTTGGGATTTGCTGGCCGCAAGCAATGGCTTCACTTTGCGGCAGCACTTTCATCTGTCGATTTGGCACGCTTCTATTTGCATCACTCTCATGGCCATCGCAGGTTTCGCTGGCTCCTTGGTGCCAAGTTGGCTGCCTTGCGGTCCCATGCGCGCGATCCGCGGCTCTTTGCTGCCATTGTTTCTTGTCACGGCTGCTATGGTTTGCCTAGCGTGGGGCGACGAGACAAACAGCAGCACTGGCCTCACTGGTCTCACTTCCTTCCTGGTCAGCATTTGTTTTGTGCAGCTCATACTTTATACGCCTTTTATCTCATCCGTTTGTCAATTTACTTGCGGAGTCGAGGACATTGCCGGGGTGGCTTCGTCTTTGCTGAGTTCCATTGTCTACTTGGGTAGCTCTTTGGTGTCACTGGAACTCATGGTCCTGGTGCACCATTCGGATAATTCTGCTTCTGATTCTTTTGCAGATGTAGCAGATTCCAACATCTCTTCACTGATGCTCGCGCTGGCTGCCACCCTGCTAGTTGTTACCTTAAGCCTGGCACCCCTCAGCTGCACGGACGCAGAAATTAATTCCGACAGCAACCTGTGATGACCTTGAGCGACACCTGCGAATCAAAAGAGGCGGTTTGAAGTTGGGGATTCTGCTTATGCTCCATTTGCTCATAATTAATTCTGAATTTCTGAATAACTCCTGTTCGTTCGCTGATCAGTTTTGAAGCTTATTGAACCTATATTGAACCTTATGCTTTGGGATCGATAAAGCTGCCCGCATTTAGCCAAAGAATCATTTCGTATTTGAAGTAAGAAAAGAGGGGCCGCGGCCTTAGGTCACGGAAGACAGTTGTACTCCGCCGTGGACTCTTGATTCAATCAAAGTTGCTTTCTTTGTTCTGAGGCAAACAGTGCACCGCAAAAGGCTCAACATGATGGTCTGTGATTACTTCGAAAGGAGAAAGGCATTTGCCTCATGATGCGTGTGCTTAGCATGTAAAGAAAATGTGATCAGCCTGGCACAGACGTGCCAAGCATGGCAAGAATTGGGCCACGGATTGCAGATTTCCATTTGGAACAATGAAGTGTGTTGTGTTGATACGGTGTCTAGGTGCATTCTCCCTGGACAGATACTCCTGGACTGTGGCAAGATGTTGCAGAATACTGCGAAGCTGGAAGGCCGGTCGGCATTCATCCCCAGCGCTGAAAGAGCAAGGTGTAAGAGCATCCTTCAAGCGAAAGCGCAGAGGCAGGGAATGGAGTAGTTGCTGAATGCTGCTGAGTAGTTTGACAATTCGGTCATAACTGTATCCCCTTCGGAGCTAGCCATTGCCACATCAGTTACATTGCCTTGCCGCTGTTTTGAATCACCATCGAGGAGCTTTGGATACTGCGTTTGATAAGTTTTAGTAATAGTGCCCAGCCAAGAAGGTTTGACATGGCCATGTTCGGACAGAGCGAGTGGGAAGAGGGGGGAGACCGCGAATCTGAATGGTGGGAAGATGCGCCTCAGCCTCAGCGACTTGCCCCCTGGGAGCTGACCATGTCGTCGCCAGCAGCCGAGTTTCTGGTGACTGATTGGGCAATGTGCGTTGGGAATTTCTTCACGGGATCCAATAAGGTTTTTGTTGGTTTTGTTGGTTTCTGTGGCTGACCAGGCGTTTTCAGTGCATGAGGGGCCAGTACTGAGTACTGAGGTAAAAAAGCAAGATGCAGCCCACTAGTTAACCCGAATGCAGTCACATAAAACACTCTTGTCAAACAAGTTATTTGAACAGTCTTGTAGATTTTTCCCCTGTTACCAGTGCACTGTAGACACTGTGGCATGTGGAAGGGGGTGGAGTGCAAAGTGTGGAGTGTGAAGAAAGTGGGGTGTTGACTGGGGAATTTAGTGTGTAGAATGTGCTGTGCGGATTGTAGTGTGTGGAGTGCAACGTCTAAAGTGTGGAGTGTAAAGTGTAAAGTGTGGAGTGTAAATTGTGGAGTGTACAGTGTAAAGTGTAAAGTATAAAGTGTTGAGTGTGGAGTGTAGTGTGTGGAGTGTAAAGTGTAAAGTGAAGTGTGGAGTGTAAAGTGTGGAGTGTGGTGTGTCAAGTGTGGACTGTAGAGAGTGGAGTGTAAAGTGTAAAGTGCGGAGTGTAGCGTAGAGTGTGGAGTGCAAAGTGTAGAGTGTAAAGTGTAAAGTGTGGATTGTGAAGTGTAAAGTGTGGACTGTAAAGTGTGGACTGTAAAGTGTGGAGCGTAAAGTGTGGAGTGTAAAGTGCGGAGT
>Ga0126342_10010083_pt1 | contig 16902 bp, 9 predicted proteins | sample Cyp1metagenome_FD_92528 | JGI IMG/M metagenome (GOLD analysis project Ga0126342, IMG submission 92528) | Coral microbial communities from Lord Howe Island, Old Settlement Bay, Australia - Cyphastrea 1 metagenome | ecosystem: Host-associated > Invertebrates > Cnidaria > Coral ... | reverse complement strand
TGCAGTGTGAGGTGTGGAGTGTCGAGGGAAGGACACGGTCGGGACAGGGTGTCTTTGAACTATAGGTCATTTATGTTTGGGAAACTTCCGCCGCCGGCTTGCCCGGGTCTATGTTATATATACGCATCTATAAATCACAATAAGATTGCACTTGATATTCCTTGAAGCTTCCACATGTCATTAGAACATTCCACTTCGCCTCCAAAGACTTGCTCTTTTGGATCTCCTCCCGCCGCGTCTCCTGTGCAACACATGGGATCACGTATAACTGGTTGGTGGTTTCAACCCCTCTGAAGAATATTAGTCAGTTGGGATTATGATTCCCAATATAGCCAATATATGGAACAAAAAAACATGTTCCAAACCACCAACCAGATAATCCTTTAGATGCAGTTCATATTCCATTGATAATCCTCTATGATATATGAATATATGAATGGAACATGGTTCCTGTGAATAGCATATAAAGGATTATACATGCAATATGATGAGCTCCTGGGGATATTGAAAAGGAGTATAGAACTGGACTATGCATAGGATATCTATGGATTGATAATGAAATAGGATGAATTATTATGATGGGATATACTTGGGGGTGCAGCTGAGATTATTTTCTTGGATATCACATGATATCACCATAATAACCCCCACACGTTGTTTTTTTTTTTTAAACCCCTATAACCAACCCGACCAAGTGGGTCAAAACTTTAAACTCCGAAATGAGGTGAACCTCCCCAAATGGTTTGTTCTGATTCCATCCACTCTATTGAATCGATTTACGATGTGAGCAAGGTACAGTACCAGATTATCTTGACCCATATGCCGTTATCAATGAACATCAGTTGGGTTTATACAATGTTGTATCTATGTAAAATGGTTTGTAACATACAGTACATAGCACACCACAAAAAAAATAGAACAGGTATGACCAGGTTCAGTTCATTAGAATTGTTTTAGCGGGATTTTACTTTTCTCTTTCAGTGGTTACCATATTATACTATCTCCAGTTCTTAAACTTCAATCCAACATAGTGAACTCATTGAAAAAAAACACATGAATAAAACAACATATTTCTGTATTATTTATATCATTTTTGGTTTTAGCTGACTTTCAAAGTATCCAGTTCTTAAAGGCTAATTTTTTATGCAACCTTTTCTCGACCCGTCGCCTTCCAAGCATCGATGGTCTGCTTGGCCTTCTCCTAGAAACGGTAATGGTGAGAAGAAACTGATTGAAGCCATGAAAAAATGAGGGTTTGAACCAGGAAAAAGGATGAACAAGGGATATGTTTAATGGTGATTTAATGGTGATCTAATGGGACGTAATGGGATGTAATGGGTGTTGACTGTTGGGAAAATGATGGAGCATGGATTGTTTATATATTTATATATGTTTATATAAGTTCAAATTAATTAGAACACATTGATGACCGTTTAATTATTGGGTATTTTTACGTTATTTTTCTTTTCGGAATACCCTTCGGTAGCCAACCCCTTTTTCATCCTTCTGCATCCACTTCATGCCCTGTGGGGAGTGAACAAACGCAGCTGCCGGGTACTTTGATGCAGATAGCCAGTTTTCAAATGATTTAGTAAACATGATGTTTTCAATGGGATACATTGGGATACAATGGTGATTTAATGGGATTTTTGATGGGGACACCCTCGTTTGCAAAAGAAACTTACTAGGTGCAGCAATTCATCGAACTAAATGGGCACTGAGTTTCCAGAAGTCCCTGGATGAAACGCATGCAGGACATTTCTCTCTGCCAGAAAAACACAATGGCAATTTTTCATGTACCCACTGGTAAACTAACATAACTATGGAAAATCACCATTTTCAATGGGAAAATCCACTATAAATGGCCATGTTCAATGGCTATGTTAGTTTACCGGAGGGTATTTTCTGGGTTCCAAAGTGATCAAACCAAGCCCAGAACGTAGGAGCGAAAAAGACCATGATCTGTTTCCTTCTTTGTGAAAGTCAATCATGGAAAATCCCCAGCTCCAAGGGCATTTTCTGCAAATCATGAAGATCTTTGTTGAACAAATACTGTAAATATCTGTAAATGCCGAAAAGGTGGCGGTTTTGGCTGCAGCCTCCTGATTTTATGATATTTTATGGAGGTTAACCTACAAATGTCTTGCATACAATTTGTTATCCATCTTTAAACGATGCGAAACCACCCAGAATACACCTCGCACTTCACTAACAGCTTCTTCTCACCTGGCTGCGGTCTGGTGTGGCAGCTGCTTCTTTGCTGAACATAATCTGAACATACCTTTTTTTCACAAGCGAGCGGGATTCCTTTTCCGTTTACAAACAGCTCTACACCAACGTTTTTGGGGGTTGGCACTACATATTGCTACATGATACTACTAGAGTGAAGATTGACATGTTCATTGACTCAAGTGTGCCACAGCATCCTATCGCTTTCGCCGAGTCGCAAAGCTGCTTCTCATGCAAGAATTCTAATGCTCGCCAGACCGCCTGCGGCTCCTGTGGCGTTGCTCAGTCAGATAAAGCAAACGTTTAACATATGATGAATTGCTTGGTTTCAGGGTGTCAAACATCTTTGAGTACAAAAAATGTTGTACTAAATCATACTAAATCATACTATAATAAACCAATGGCAATATATTCATATTATTTAATCGTCATTTGGCACCACCAATCCATGTTGGCCGTGAATCATGTCTGATTCTCGGCACGTCTCGCTGTCCTCGAAGTCACAAAAACCAAAGGAGGTCAGCCTTGGCCCATGACAGCCGTGTCACCAAAAAAATGTATTTTTTTCTGCTGAGGTTCGTAGAAGTATATACAAGTATATATATATATAATCCCTTCCCCCTAATACTAAACGCCCCCCCACATAATAAACACCTCAGGTAGTTTTTATTATTAGGGGGGGATTTATGCTTAGGGAACCCTAATAATGAATTTAAAACCTTAACATTTTGTTTTTCCAATTCAAAATCAATTAAATTTCCTTTTATAACGCAATGAAAACATTGCCAAAAATTGGATTTCGAAGCGGATCTTGTTAATAAATTTAAAACCTGAATAGACACTATTTTTTTCAATTTCAAAATCATTTGAATTTCCTTTTATACCGCAATTAAAATATTGCCAAAAATTGGATTTCGAAGCGGATCCTATTAAGAAATTAAAACCCTTAATTAAAAAATCATTTTTTTCGATTTCAAAATCAATTAAGTTTCCTTTTATAATGCAATTAACATATTGCCAAAAATTGGATTTTGAAGCGGATCCTATTAATAAATCTAAACCCTTAATCATTTTTTTGTCGATTTCAAAATCAATTGAATTTCCTTTTATAATGCAATTAAACTATTGCAAAAAATTGGATTTTGAAGCGGATCCCATTAATAAATTTAAACCCTTAATCAAAAACACTTTGTTTTTTTTTCGATTTCAAAATCAATTCAATTTCCTTTTATAACCCAATTAAAATATTGCCAAAACTTGGATTTCGAAGCTTCCCCCTAATATTAAATTAAAAATCCTAATATAAAAACTAAAATTTTCACGGACCCTAATAATAAACACCGCGGGGTTAACTAGTTTTCATTATTAGGGTGCGAAACCCACAAATGGATACAAATGGTAGCTTTATTTTTAATTTGTTTTCTAAAGGGGATCCATTAAAAGTCAAATTGGCCAACCTGAATTTTTCAAAAAATGGAGATGGACCCTAGTTTTTATTATTTGGGGGAGGTTTAGTAAGAGGGGGAAAGGATTATATCATACATTATCATTATAATATACATTATCATACATTTATCACCATTTATCATTTATCATATATCTGGGTAAATTATAATATTTCACTACCCTGAATTAAGGCCATTTTGGGATGATTCCCTTATAAACCATGATTTCCAGTGAGGTCGCAGTGAGGTCGTTATAATTTACCCAGATATATCAATATATATTTCAAAATGGCAAACAATAAGAAAAACCTTCAGGACAGCTGACAAATCCCTGAGGCCAGGATCCCGAATGCGACATCGTAATGTGCGGGCGGCATCGTTTTATCGTCCGTTCATATACTCCCAATATGTTCTAAGAATAATCTAGATGGTGCACGCTATAAAGTGTTATAAAGTGGTATTAAAAAAAACACATATAAAATATATCTAACAATATATCTAAGTACGTTATAAAATGTTATGAAAAACATATAAAAACCACATATATATATATATATACCTATTACCTTTCTCTTACGTCTCTGAAACCTTGCTCTGAAACCATGTATGTTACTATGCATCTAAATACCACCCACAAAAACGATGTTTGGGATGCAGCCCGAAGTATAAGCCAGTCATAGCTGTCGGCCCATCTGTGCAAACCTTGAAAACGAGCTTTGCAAAGGAAGACAAAAGGGGAGTCTTTGCCTATCAAGAGTTCACACATTTTCACATGAGTCACTGGCAACCCCAATAGATAGAACCGTTGAAGATCCGAACTTGTGTAGAGCGAATATCTTCAATATCCCAGAAGAGCGTTCCATTTCTACGTGTGGGGCCCCTACAACATCCACAACTGATGAGTGACGACTGGGTTTCCCAATCACGATGGCTGATAACAATTCTGAACCCCAAAGGACGTCCTGACATCATCTAAGATCATATTGGGGCCTTGAATCACCACATGATATATGAGCCAATGGTGAACATACTAGTTGAATGTAGTTGATAAAAAATAATAGCCATTAATCATCAAAACAGTCGCTGGTATAGCAAAACGATACTCAACTCTTCTCTCTTATTTTTTTGTAAAAACCACCAAAAAAAAACATGACCTATTCATACCACTTCAGCAGCACCCTGCGAGCTACGCGCGAGCTACACGAGCTGCATCTGAGGCACTTGGAAGTATTGGGGTCAGCAGCACGATTCCACTTGCTGACCTTTCAAGGGGCGTCTCAGGAGAACCCCGGACCCATCACGTAGGGGGGTGATAGGATGGGATGAGGGTCGGGCTCGAACTTTTATGTAAAAACTATATATATATATATATAAATAAATGTCAATTAATTAACCATCTTCAGTATGACAAAAATCATGCAAGCAATTTCTTTGAGGATGGTATCATCAAGAGAAAACATTTCACCAATATAAATCTACCATTCACAAAAAGGTTTTGTAAAGATATTTAACCAATTTTTGCTGGTGAATCACCCATTGTCCTACATAATCAAATTGCCATTCTTGTTGGTGAATCAATCTCATCGTTGCTCATCATTTGCCCTAAACCTATGCAACTTGTACCCCTATTCACCTGAAAAGTTTGGCCATTTTGGGATAGTTACCCCAATCCTAATTAAAATTTACAGTGACGCGGTGGTGTCTTTAAAAATTCCACATCTCAAAAACTAGAAGTCACATTCTACATCTCTAAGCCCGAAGGAATGACCGGGGATAACGGATAACCCCAAAATATACAGATAAGGCCTTTATTTGTGTGTATGTCTGGCGTCCACCTGTTCCCAGCTGATCCCTCTGCAGAAACATCCAGCTGAAACCTTGCCGCACTTCTCCAGCACTTGTCTGACGAAATCGTCGGAGACCTGCCGAATGAGGATGAGAATATCAGGATATCAGGATGGATATCAGGATGGATATCAGGATGGATATCAGGATGGATATCAGGATGGATATCAGGATAGATATCAGGATGGATATCAGGATGGATATCAGGATGGATATCAGGATGGATATCAGGATGGATATCAGGATGGATATCAGGATGGATATCAGGATGGATATCAGGATGATGATGAGGATGAGGATGAGGATGACGATGACGATGGCTATGTTATTGTGTTCTTATGTTTATTAGGATGAGTAGTGACACAGGGAGACAGCCTCACTAGGTGATCATTCCATCACAATCCCGAAATTGGATAGGTGGGTACACATAGATGATGTTGTATTATCAGGCGGATCCAAAAAAACATGTTTTGACATGTTCAATTGGTAAAACTCCATGGGGTTTCAATCATGATCGCCTATAAGTGGATGTGCAGACTTCTAGGAACTTCTAGGCGTCGCAAGTGATGAACATAACCCATGAAACCAACTAGCTAGCTGATCTTTAACTGGGGTATTGCGTATTAGCAGTACTGGTATGACATGGGGCATGGGGCTGATCTACTTACCACCCCTCTCCAGCTTCAACCTGGGTCCGCGACAACTCAGCATATTCAGAATGATCATGCGGCCGTTTGGCAGATATATTTACTATCATCGTTATTGATGTGGTTGTTGCCACGGTTGACATTGATACATTGTATATATTATTACCATTATCATTATTGTTTTACTATGTTTTACCAAATTATCATGATTATTATGATTACTGTATTAATGATCAGTATTACAATTCTTGTCATTGTTATATATATATATATAAATATGTATATATAATACATAACAGGCATATGATATATAACAGGCATATTTCATCATAGGGGACAGAGGATGGTTACCATAAAGTTACTTTTACAATCTTGGCGTATAGACGTTATTATTGTATTGAGAATACTCCCTACTATAACATCTACAACCCTCTGGTAAACATACAAAAAGCGATGGAACATCATGATTTTTCATGGGTAAATCAACTATATAACTATCTGTGTAAATTATAATATTTCACTAACCTGAATCTTGCGGCCATTTGGGGATGATGTTCCTTACTAACCATGATTCCAGTGAGGGAGAACAGTGAGGTCGTTATAATTTACCTAGAACTATATACATGTACCATTTTCAAACAAGAGCATTTGCTGTTAGTCATTACCAGAGGCTACCCAGTAACAGAGGGCCGTTCTGAACCCAAGCGACCTCGGCTGAGATGCGACCTACGTAGACCGTGCAGGGCTGCCCTAGCGGCTGCACGTTGTTGGACGCCACAGATGGCGCCGCCTCAGATCACCGGCAGAGTCAAACGGGCAAAGGCCGGTTCAGAAATTTGGGAGTTCACCCAACATATGGGATGAACAACTGATTTAACCATCTGGTTATGACTAACATAGCCATAGAAGCCATGAGCCATTTATAGATGGTTTACCTGGGTTTACCTATCAAAAATGGTGATTTTCCATGGCGATGTTAAATAACCAGATGGTAACCATCCAAAAATTCTGATCTAACCAAGCAAAATTTTGGACTTCACGATCACATCTGGATTTTTTTTATCAAGTCATGGCTACCCGAAAAGAGCCAAAGGCTCTTGGAAACATGATGCATTCCATGGATTTACATGGGGGGTATTCTCATTTCTTTGACCCACAAATCCCATGGGTAAGCATCAATCACCATAGATTTACCATCTGGTTATTTAACATAGCCATGGAAAATCACAATTTTTAATAGGTAAACCATCTATAAATAGGCCATTTTCCATGGCTATGTTAAATAACCATAGATTTATTATTCTCCATCTTGAAGAAAGCCATAGTTTTCCCGGCAAAAAGGTGATAAAAAGGTGATGTTACATCCCAGAAAAGTGTTGGTTTATCCATAGTTTTCCTTAAAGAAAAACTTGCCAAAAAACTTGGGGGTACCCTCTGGTAATCAAACATGTTCTGCTGAAAGATCTGCATATCCATAAAAATCACCATAAAAATCTCATGAAATCACTCTAAAATCCCATCAAGTCACTATCAAATGCCATCAAATCACAATAAAATCCCATTTAGTCACTTTAAAATCCCATTCAATCACTGTAAAATCCCATTCAATCACCATTTTTTCAGCCAGATGCCGTCCATGGCTAAGATTCCCAACGGGAGGCGCTTTGGGCGTGGACCCCTCCACCGGTGCAGCGCTTGCAGCGTTTGCAGCCGCTGGCGCGGCAGGCGGCACAGCACCAGGCCTTTCCAGGGACGTGGTCCGAAAACTTCTAAAGCCCACCACTACTTGGGGGTGCAGTTATGTATTATATTAAGGGTTATATATAAATATATATGTAAAAAAATATGTATGTATATATATATATATATATGTATGTATGTACTACTTCTTCATATTTTTTTTCTGGATTATATACTTATGAATGGGGCAATTATGATTGGTTTTAACTTCAACATGAAAACAGAGGTGAAGCCATTGTTTTCCCCATCGAGTATTCCGAGGTTTTTTCCATGATTTTAATGTTCTCTTCCTCTGTAAACCAATCCAATTTATGTATGTCTTGGTAAATGCGGATTGCCTATCATCATCATGTTTGGAATCCTGAAATAAACAATTTTAGAAAAGATCTCCCCTACCGGCCATCATCGGTCGTCAGCACATTTCAGCACTGACTATCCTATCCACTGTGGGAATCGATGATTTCTACAACTACCAGCCAGGGACCGAGGGATATGACCTACAGTAAGGTTCTATGATGTTCTATGCATTGGGTGATTTCTTACAGATTGCATGATCATCCTGCCCAAAATCTTTGATCCACACCAAGTCGTAGGACCCAGTCGTCACGTCACGTCGTGGAGATGTCACCCCAGGTCTCCGAAGTCTGCGGGATTTTTCCGTGTCGTGGGGAGGGATTCACAACCAACTCCATATATTATTTGGGTGAATTATAGTCTTTCACATGAAAAGTTGAACCATTTGGGGATAGTCACCCTTCCTCACCAACTTAGATACTTGGAGGATCATCCTACTTGCTAACTGGTTTGTAACTATAGTCAGTTCAACCATTTCTATGTGAATAACCCACGAGTCATGGGGACTTTGACTAACACCAGGCTTATTTACCACTTACGACAACGTAGCAGGATCCTCCAAGTAATCATCCACTACATACCTATGAAACCACTATTTTTGTTGTTTCAATCCTAATCCCATAAATCCATGGCACCTAAATTGAAGGTACCTACCATATATAAGGCCTATTTTTCTAGGCCTAAATTTCAGGAAATATCTCCACCAAATATGGCCCAAAATATGCTAGAGTACCTCCATTTTAATCCCTTTCAAAATCATTGAGATCCTAATTTTCATGATCCTAAAATTTCTATCATTATTATAATGAACCGTATATAATGTTAATCCCTATAAATCCACCATAAATCCACGGTAAATATCCACAGAAGCGCCGGCCGGACCACGGGACCAGGTCCGGCCAGGACGGCCGCCTCACTGGTGGCCGAACGAGGCCTGCCTGGAGTTGGATGGTTGATGGTGCCTGGATCAAAATAAAAACATCACATGACATATTTACTACTATGTATGTATATATCTATATATATACTATACATAATACAAAAAATAGTCATACTCTCTCTCTCTATATATATACACTATGTATATATATATACATAGTATATGTATATATATATATACACTATGTAATATATATATATGGCACTATGTAATATATAATATATATATATATAAGATTCATAGCCAGTTTTTGCTGGCCGGTGCGTTTTATCGTTAGTGAGTCCATTTATATAGGATTTATCTATGTTCTACTCATTTGAGGTATATTCACTAAAGGCTTCTCACAGCTTCTCACTTTCTCACAGCTTCCCACTTCGATACATGGCGCATGATAATTCCTCAAGCTGAACCTTCCCCACTGAATCCGACCATATCCATCTATTCTATGTCCCCATATTGTACCCAAATTTGATGGCTACATCTTGTTACATCCCAATGATATTCCAAAAAGATATCGCCAATGATTTCCTCAAAAAAACACATGATAAAACCATATGAATATCTCACTATACTCAAAGACATATCATTTTTTCTGATTCTGAAAATAGGCTACCATCATTTTTTTGAAATCTGCCGGGTGGCACGCACAGAGGTTGGCAAGATGTGTCACTTCTCCAGTAAGAACGGTTGTGACTTGCCTCCTGTCAAATCTTACCACTTATCTTGCTTTCCCAAATGCTCCGTGTATAGTATATTTACCTACATTTGGGTGATTTATGGGGTAAATGTTGGTAAATATTCCATGCATGGAGCATATGGCTTTGGCTTTTGGCAAAATCAATTCAACGCACTGTGCGCGTAGCTTTGCCAATCCCAATGCGGTGCTTATCATCCTGCTCTTGGCGTGTCGCTTGTGAGGCGCGAAGCTATTAGAGAAAGCAAACTAAAATATTCCCATCAATCATCAAAAATCACCTATTATAATCCCAGAAAATAACATCTTTTCCCATCAAATCCCCTATTCAATCCCAAAATATGCACCCCGATCATAGTCTCCATCCCAATCATCATCAAACCAAGCATAGCTATGTTACCATGGCAACATATTAAAGCATCAAACTACCCAAGATTAACCCAACCATGACCTGCAGCACTGGCAGTGGCGGAAGAGCCCCAGGCAGTGCACCCAGTGGGGGAAGGCCCTGCGACAGGTGGAGCTTGGCGACAAAAACCCAGCTCAATGGCCTAGAAATCTAGAGACATTTTCTCAGAATGGATCATGTTCAGGAAAAAAACAAGCTCATTGTCAGGGCGCTAACACCCCAGGTACGTTCGGGGGGGGGAATTCGGTATAATACCCCGAGGTGGTGCCCCCCCGGTGATGTTTGTTATACATATATATATATATATCATGTATCATATATCTACCATAAACCATAGCTACTAGAGTTGTACATCAACTTAGCCAAGTATGGGGCAGCACCTTGCATGGTGTTAATTTCATGTCATGCATCTTCCGTGGATATACCGTGGATTTATGGTTTTAACTGTGAGGAGCCAACCGATATTTGGGCGGTGGTTTCATGGGTTATCCCATATGTAAAAAGGGGCTGATAACCGTGGCGAATGGAATCACGTAAATGATCCGTGGGATGATCCTCCAAGATGTTGATATCATTTTATAAATTTACACCCCAAAAGCATTACCCTCTGGTGAACTAACATAGCAATGGAAAATGGCCATTTATAGTGGATTTTCCCATGAAAAATGGTGATTTTCCATTGCTATGTTAGTTCACCAGAGGGTAGGGAGAACAACAGTAGGTTGGAGCCACAAAATCCTATTCTCAGATACCGTTGTGTGTATCATGGCATCATGGCACCGCAGGAGTCAGTAGTCACTAAGTCACTAGTCATGTTCAAGGGAAAAATGTGAACACATGAGGAATTCCATGGGATTTTCCATGGGTTTTGACCTCTTTTTCGGCAGAAAATGAAGCTTTTCACTGCCTCTACAGAGAGGGAATTATGGCACACAGCTGATTTGGTCGTCTGGAGAACCATGGATATGCAACCTCACTATTTTTGACTATCTTTGACTCCTTTGACCATCTACCGTGATTCTCTACGTCTATATAATACATATTAAATACAATACATATCAATATATAATCATATATAAAATAGTATACATATATAGTATGTATATATATATATATATATATAATGTAAAGATATTATATGTATAGTATATATAGATCTATCATGATCTATCTACCCATCGTTCAAATTCCTATCTACTCGATGGCTGGTGCTTTACGGGGCTGCAACGGGGCTTTCGGGGCCTGGATTGGTGGTGGCAGGCCACCCAAGCTCACCTTGGAAAGTGTTTTGAGAAGGGCAACTTTTAATCCATGGGATATAATGTGTATATCATGGGTATATCATTATAGCATATCATAGCTGTTTTTTAATGGGTACCCTCTGGTAAACGTTTACATAACTATGGAAAATCACAATTTTTAATCGGAAAAACCACTATGAACGGCCATTTTCAATAGCAAACTGTTAGTTTACCAGAGGGTATATCCCATTAATATCCCATTAATATCCCATTGAATCACTATAAAATGCCATTAAATCACTATAAATCCCATTAAATCCCATTAAATCACTATAAATCAGTGTAAATATCTTCTCTGCGAATTCATCATCGCCATGGAAGCCATTTTAAGCCATGGAAGATCATGGCCCATTCGGATGAGACGCAAAAATCACCGGCGATTGGGGCACCCTGTTGGGCTACCCAAATAGGTGATGAACATCGATACCCTCTGGTAAATGTTTACATAACCATGGAAAGATCCACCATTTTCAATGGCTAAATCCACTATTTCTATGTACCATTTTCAATAGCTATGTTAAATTAGCAGAGGGTAAACATCAATGGAACTAGATGCAACCGGTTGACTTTTCTGAGTCCGGGAAACCATGACTCAATGACTCAACGCCCATGACTGATTCTGAAATAGAAAGAGAAAACAACATGGTTCAAACATGTTCAAACTGACTGACTGCGAACATGTGATTTTTCCTTCATAGGTTCATTGAGAACGGGATTCACGTACTGGGTCAGTTCACACTCTGGCCAAGAAATTCCTTAGGTGCTAAAGGTATATCCCTGTAGCCATCAACCTACCAATGTAGTTATCAATTACAGTAGATCCCCATACTTTTGATGATGCAAAAACATCAACCAATTGGATGTTCCCAATGAGTTAATTCTCCAGATCATAAACCAGCTGTGGGATATACTACGTACAGTTTGTCATACATCTGGATAATACGTACAGTTATATACATCTGGATAAATCATGCAGATTATAATACTTCACTAAGCTGAATTAAGGTCATTTTGGGACCCAGTTACCCCTTTCAATGCCCATGATTCCAGTGACGAAAAGCAACGAGTGGAACTGCAACCCACTTGGATGTGCATAGACCAGTTAGACTAGTGGGATAAATATCCCAATGGGTTGATACTCATCCCCAATAACTTCGGTAGTATAGCATAGTATAACTAGTATAACTCCCAATCATCAAATCTAAGCTTAATCATCACCAGGCTATACCAGGGTATTTTGAATGGACAAAAAAAACATAGAAAATGATCACCACTTCCATCCTTGGAATCCTTGGGTCCGCTTCGTTCTCCTTAGCTTCTGACCACAGGCACGCCCGGCATGGTGGGACGCATGCCCGGCCTCAGCGCTATTTCTCCGCATCACGGGGGGGGATTTGGGGGCGCCCCCTGGGTGGATCACAAATCGTAAGAGTTATGGGTTGTTTTATATATTTTAAATTATTTTAATATTATATATCTATATCATATGAACTATAGCAACCAAAAAACACGATGAAAAGAACCTTGTGTTTCCAGGATGCTGTAGAGAAGATGATACATAGATGATGCATAGACGATACATAGATGATACTTACATTTACTTACCTCATATTTCCAGGTTTCCAACTGTTCATATATTTTGGGGTTGCCACCGTAAAAATGCTCTGGCCATGATGTGGACCTGATGTGGATCTCACCGTAATTGTAGGTGTTTCAGGTGCCGCTGGGCTTGGAAGTCGTGGCCAAATGGTCATGGGCAAATCATGGGAAACTGCTAGAAATCTGGGAATTGTGACTGTCTACAGATGGAAATAGCCATGGAAAATCAGCATTTTTAATAGGTAAACCATCTTTAAATGGGCCATCTATACCATGGCTATGTTAAATAACCAGAGGGTACTTCCAATCAGATCCAACCAACAAAGCTGCAGAGACATGTTTGTTGGTTGAAAACCGTCCCGATTTCGAAAAAATCTCTAGTTGAAAACCTGCAGTCCGACCTTGTCCAATTTAGCATCCCAGTGGAACTGATCTTCCACAGGTCTCAACTTTTTTAAAAAGAACATATGGATGGCATATGGATGGCATGTGTGCAGAACATATCCAGTGTTGGTCCATTACGGAGGCCATGATTTCATGGCAAACCTTCTGCTTGGCTGAAGGGAGTGAGGGACTGCTGGCGTTGTTCAAATCAGCCCAGAGAATCAGAGGTTTTGCTCCAAATCCTCGAGATTACACATGCCATGGAAAAATGCTAATTATCACATGAGTTACATTATCTAATATCATTTACTAATTAGATAATCTAATATCTAATCAGATAATGATAATGTCATAAGATTAACCAATATCAATTACTCTTTTTGATGCTTGAATCACATGAAGCATCAATTTTTCTGGTTAAATCAAGCAAAAAAAAGACAAGACCGGATCCACTGGGCACTGCCGGTGTTTAGAATTCAACTGGGCTCTTCCGACACAGGCAAACCTGGGCTGAGCTGCATTGTAAGACCTGCGCAGAGCCAGGAAGATCTTGAGACATGCTGATTGGTCAAGTAATACTATAGATCTACTATGATAATAAATAAATAACTAAAACTAAAAATAAATAAATAAATAAACAAATAAATACACAATAATGATCAAGAGTTTTCATAGTTTGAACTCTATCATTAAAATTGAACAACCCTTTGGTTATTTAACATACTTATGAAAGCCATGGTCCATTTAGTTCGATGATAAACATCATGATTTACCGTGAATTCAACATGGTGATTTTCCATAGCAACGTTTAAAAAAAAACATGTCCCCTCCAAAGCCCGGGTTCGCCCACACGAAAAAACAACACATCCAAACAATATCAAACAATATGATATACTTATCACATCTTATCACCAGAGGATGAATGAAAACACTGGCTATACGCAGTGATTTTGACTTTAAGTTTTCAGGATTTAGGGTTTAAATTTAGGCTTAAGTGTGTTAGGTTTTAGGGTTTTAGGGTTTGTTGTTTTGGAAAGTAAAAAACTTAAACCCTACGCAGGGATTTGAGCATGTCAAAGGATATGCGGGATTCGCCGCGGGCAGACCTAGGGTTTGCATCGAACATGTCTGATTGGTGATCTCAAGCCCTCATGTTTGAAACGACCAACCACTAAAACATGTAGTGTTGAAAATCGTAGATGCCATGCGGCGCATCCATGATCGGCAGCCTGCGCTGCTCCTACCCGTCACGGCCATTTGACAGGTTTAGCTCTGGTGCATACGGACCTTTCGATGCACTGCACGATTGGTCTGCTGAACGGCTTGCTTTTTCATTTCCACTCATCGTCCAGTCCACATTCTCAGTGGTTTCCAAGAGGGTGCCATCACCTTTGTAGCTATGAAGCACTGCATCTATGCTAAGATCAATCTTGGTGTCGGATACCTCGATTGACATAGATATGGCAAAAATATGGGTGAATATAATGTATATATATATATTATATTTATAATGTTTATCTATACTATACATAGATAACAATCCGTTGATATGTGAAAACATCAGTATATTGTTATATTATGTCAACGGATTGGCGCGTTGTACCATGGCTTTGATGCCTGCAAAATTCTGCAAATGGTGGACAAAAGCAACCAAACATGGGGGAACAACGTTCTGAACCGTAGGATGGTCGACGGGGTCCACAATTTTTCCATGTCCAAAACATGCTGAAACTGTCTCAATGGATTGGTTTAAGGGAACATTTACAGGAAAACCCCATGATCTTCATGGGAAAATCGATGGTTTCCGGTTTCGATTTTCCCAACAAAAACCAATCCATTGACTGTCTGTATCCAGTTTCTCCAAACTCTACGAAGAAACATTGGGAGACAGTACAGGATTGGGTTGCGCCGGACTCCCCTCAGTGGATTTTCCCATAAAAAAAACGCATGGTGGATCTTTCCATAGCGGAATGATCCAAAGATATCCAAAGTTTTCCAGGCCGGGTAATCATTCACTAGAATCATATAGTATCTAATCATATATCTAATCCATATACAATAATATATCATAATATATCCATATTTTATCATAAGCCATAGATAATCACCAACCAGATATGAAAAAAAAATCACATCCAAAACCACCGAGCCCAGATATGAAATAGGCATCGATCCGTGGAATATCCCCGAGCCATGAAGGTTTCCGGAAGCGGGCTGCCCATCGAGCCATAACAGCAATGTGAGAAACCCTGGCTGCCATAAACCTACCATGACTGGGGATGGTTTGTAGAACCCATAAAAATGGTGATTCATGGTGATTTAGGAAATGGTTTATGGTTTAGGGTTTATGACACCGGAGGTTGTGGATTAAGACACAATATGACACAATTAATTGAATCAGTCAGATAAGACCAACTGTTAAATATTTCATATTTCAAATACCAAATCTTAAAAGATTCGAATCACTGTCTAACACACTTTAGCTTCCCAACTTCGACTTTACAACTCCAAAAATCCATCCCTCATCTTGGACAGAGGCCCCTGTCATCACATGAAAATCTACAATATAATTGAAAAGGGGGTATCATGGGATTTCAGCACATTCCCTCCCCAACAAAACACTTCTTTCCAAGATACAAAGTGCACAATTCTAAAAATGGTTCGATTCATGACAAAATATATAATATTGTTGGAATATGATATACCTTATGACATGGTCATGATTCATCATTTGTTCAGGTCCTGCCTGCTCAATCCAGTGTTTCGAAATACTTCCACCCAAGGTTGATCCATGTATCTTTGATGTCAGTGAATTCTTTTTCACCGGTTCACAAAGTTAAGACCCCAAATTCTTGTGGCTACTGTAATAGAAGCATGACCAAAATCACCCCTATCCTATTGATAGATTATTGATAGGGATTCACATATTGTTTATGTATTGTGTCAATCCCCAATAAAGATCAATAAAGCACTATAGCCCCCTGACACAACCAACCAACAATGCTATTTCTTTGGAGCTTCAATAGACTCACCCAGTTGGACGGCCACCCCAACCTCAGCAAAACTCCGTTGCATCGCCTGGAACAATCCGCATTTGCGATCTCGAAGATCTCGACACCCACGCAGGTCTTTAGTGATTTAAAATTAGATATTCCCACAGGATCCATGGTGCTGGTATATATGCTAACATGACTGGGAAAAAAATGGAAAAATGGGGGTTTCAGGGCGTATATGTTTGTATGTTGCTTGTTATGATTTTGTGTTGGGGTTCAATGTTTCATCTTCGCCTTTGATGTTTTTTCAGGTGGGGTTTTG
>Ga0126342_10010082_pt1 | contig 16903 bp, 13 predicted proteins | sample Cyp1metagenome_FD_92528 | JGI IMG/M metagenome (GOLD analysis project Ga0126342, IMG submission 92528) | Coral microbial communities from Lord Howe Island, Old Settlement Bay, Australia - Cyphastrea 1 metagenome | ecosystem: Host-associated > Invertebrates > Cnidaria > Coral ... | reverse complement strand
CTGCAGCCAGAACCATGGGAGATTGGACAATCCTAGTGACTTGCTGCAGGAAGAGCGCCTTGATGAAGCGATCTATTGGTCTAGCCAGCAGTTGTCGGTGGGGACCTGGGAGAGTGAGACAGGGAGGTTTGAGGGATGTGTGCGATGGCCAAAGAGTTACTCGTACTTTACCTATGGATACCTATGGACCTATGGTAATGGTATCTACTCAGGTGGTAGAGGCAACTTTTTCTGATGCTTGCAGTTTCTGTTGGTTTCTTCCATCCGTTATGAAGAGCATTAGTGTCTTGCTGGACTTACTGGGCTTTCACCCTACTGGGATTGTTGCGAACCACACTGCTGATGCAAAGCTCCGTTCATGATTTGAATGGCGCTCCTTGTTTCTGAAATCTATCTTCTCTGTAGTCCTGTCCAGTCATGGACAGTGAAATAGGGCGATGCCACTGACTTTGACGCTGAAAGATGCATGATGATGCATGATGATGCATGATGATGCATGATGTGTAATTATTACAGTACGTTTATGCGTATGAAAGATTATGAAAGAAGTGGCAAGAGAATCACATCTCATCTGGTTCCACTTTGGGAGGTGCCTCGCTACGGTCCTGGCAGCTTGGCGCATCTTAGAGCTGTTCTGGAGGCCCAGGGCCGCACTTTTGACCCCGGCCGTGCAGGCCGCGAGGTGCGCTGAGTCTGGGAAGTGCTTCCCAGTGTAGACTTATAGAATTCTGACTGAGAATTTTGAAGCCCCCATTTTGGGCAGCATAGCTACAGGCTGTCACTGAATGGCACAGTGGCTTTAGATGGCATGGACGAGTCGTAAGGCCTCGGACACGATAAAGGCTGGGGAAGGATCTGACATGAATTCGAAGGGCCACCCTGTGAATTTCAGACACTCGCAGATCTGCTGGAGATGACGCAGCAGGTAGCAGCAAGGGGAATCTTTTAACAGCTGAGTTTCCAGTGCTTCAAGGTCTCCCTGGCCTCTTTGGCTCGAAGGACGGTGGCCTGATACCACACTGCGGCCGCGTCCCCATCCGATTAGCGAACCCATGGATGAAGGTTGATGACCTCATTGCAGCACTGACCTGTGTTGGACATGGTCGCATGAATTGGAACTTGTTGATCTGGCCTGCCAGGATGTCAAGCAGACACGAACATGACCATTTCAAGCATGCCAGTCTAACAGTCTAACATGTTTTTGGGCATATTTTTGCTGTTGGCATGCTGTCCCTCATTTTCGTGCTTGCTGACCTTACCTTGCTGTTGCTTGGCGTCCCCGCATTCTGTGGCTGTCGCCAAGCGGGCAAAGCGGGGGGTTGTCGGGGATACCAAGCCAGGTCCGAAGCGCCGGAGGAGGTGCCGAGTGAACTTTTTGCAAATGCTCATCAATGCTCCAATAACTCCAGAATTTCGAGAACTACTTGGTTTATTTCTGAGGATTTATCATTTAGATAAACGTGTAACAACATAGTATCTGTATATTCTGTTTATTCTACTCGCTGTTATCCATGGCCAGGAGCCCATCGCTAAGCTGCAAGCAGCTGAAAGTTCGGTATTCGCCTCGCGCTGGGAGCAGTTCACTCCGTATATAGCAGAGACTCGGTCTACACTCTACACAGACACAATGGCCCCCAAATCCCCAAAGGGGAGGGATCTATCATGATCTAACGAATCTAACTCCCCCTCATTTTTACTTTGATAATGTTTTGTATAGATATATATTACATTGATATGTGATCTGTTACATGTATTCATTAAAACATATGTATGCTATATATATATGATTATATATAATTATATATAGGGTAAGTTTGGAGTCTTGGCTTAAAAGAAAAAACGAGGGGACTTGTACGGCCCATGCGGGCAGCTTTGGGAACTGATTGACGGCTGGATGACAAAGGATGGAGCTCGTTGAACAAGGCCCCGAATGGACGGCATTTGACTGCCCCTTCCTGACCAGCCAAGGAGTTCTGGGGCACCCTCGTTTGGAGCTCAGCTGTGAACATGATGGGATGGACTCTACACCAAATCTGGGTGCAGATGTCGCTTAGGTGATCACTGCAACCTTCCTGTGCAATGTGGATGGCGCTGGAACGGATCCTGCTTTCAAGTCCATATCTCAGGCGCCTTGGCAGAATGGGACAACTATGTTTTTTTGTTTGGGTCACAGTAGTTTAACCATTCAATTTTATCCAGGCTCGGGATGCGCCAATTTGGATCATTGCCAACAAATTGATCAGTCTTCATTTGACCAATGTTTCGGGTGGAAAGGTCTGTATGCCTCCAGCCTTGGGGCTCCCTTTGACCAGGCTTTCATGGTGATCGGGATCGCCTTGGCCTCGGCTTTAACCGACAATCACCGTCCCCTAACCGTCCCCTTGGGCTTGTGGGTCGGACACTGAAGGGGGGTAATGGACGTTACCGACGTTAGCCTCTGGGAGTCTCAAACATGGCAACCGAAAACCCGCCCCATTTATCCCATGAAAAGCTCCATGTCTGGATGGGAATTACCCAGCCAGTCATCCAAGGTTTCAGCCACGAAGCACATCACCGGGGCCAGCCTCAACCCGTGCCTTGGCCGGATGTGTCAAAAATTGGGCAATCACTGGTTTGGTTGGTTGTATGAAATATCCACATGGCATGCCACATGACCTCATGATGTTCCTTTTTTTGCCACTACACCGCAGGAAGTGCTGGTTCAATCCCTGGTATCTACCAACTTTTTTATTGTACCATTGTACCCTGCAATCTGCAGATGAACGCCCAAAATACAGCAACACTTGGTAGATTTTGATATGAGGGTTATCCTAGAGATAATCTAGATATGTAGGAATTATCCTGACCCTTTATTGGAGCCCCTATCAACATCTATCAACCAACCAGTATAACTGATGATACCAAAAACTGAGGTCTGTGAGCTTGGCTTTGGCCCTGGCTGGGCGACAGAAACTGCGGACCGCTGGTTTGCTGTGTGTGGCAGGGCCAGCCCAGTTTGCCTGGGGTCATCACTGGTTGTGACTTGTTCACTGTTCACATTTTTTTGTGGTGCCTAAGATATCATTAGATGTGTGTCTCCCAACATGACCCAAATGTCTGAAATAGTTCTTGAATGTTCTTGATTCTTGACATGATTTGATTCTTTTAGGCAACAAATTTGGGTCCGACTTTGTCTTTGCCCATTTCTGGAGCAACGGACCACTGAGGCCCAGATTGCGGGTGGGCTCACAGCCGCGACGCTGTGTTTTGAGGCCACGGCAGTCTCAGAGGACGGTTACAAATTACTTTTAAAACTGCTCACAAAACCAAGAAGTATTTGTGAATATGGCTTTCCTAAGCCCTAAGCAGAGAAAGAGGTATCAGGTAGACAGGCAGAGGATTCCAAAGCTCCTCTAAAAGAATTTCATCAATTTCATAACACATGGGTGTTGTAAATACTTTCGGGTTCGGATGTGGGGGGCTCCTTTGTTTCGCAAATGCGAGGCGGGTGTGGCCAAAGAGCTGGTCCTCGGCCCTCTGAAGTTTCACAATTGGGTTCAGGCGCCAACGGTGCCAACGTTAATAAATTCGCGAAGGCTAGATGGCTTTCACTCCGTGTGCGAGAATGTTGAAATCTGTAGTGGGGAGCACTCTGGTGAGTCGATGGTTCCAATTCGATGGATTTCATCCTTAAAAAAGGCGACAGAGAGTGAAGAATTCTTGCATCGTTTCCAACTGTTCAGGTAGGTCTGTTGGAGAGTCTCTATGCTTGCATGCTTTGCTGCTTGTCTAAAAGGTGGGAAATTGTTGAGACTTTGGAGAATCCTGCCGGTGGAGTCACATGTGACTTTGTTCCACCTGTCTGCATTCACTTGATGTCGTTGACACATTTCAAGCAGAATGGAACCCGCACACAAGCTTGACAGTGCAGGTTTTCAGCGTTAACAGATGTTAGCAGCTAGCTGAGGCCTTGTGTATTTGAATTGCGCAGCTTCAACGAAGAACAACCCGAAGGGAGACCAGAATGGTGGGCGACCAAGGTTCAGAGATGTTGAGAGTCAGTGAGAGTCGGATTGGTCAGATTGAAGTGCCGGTAGCCTTTTGGATGTCTTTGGTCGTTTGCTACTTTGCATCGACTGGGGGATGACCGGTCCCCAGTGACCAATTCTGTTTCCATGATTAGTGGCAGACTTTTTTCAGGATCTTGATCTTAACTTTTAACTCTTAACCTTGGAAGCAGGAAGCAAGTGCTAGGTCTGCTAGGTTTGAAGATGGAACACATGTGATGGCGAAGGCTGTTAAACAATGCCTAGAAGCAGTTGTTTGGTCGTGTGGTGCATGATTCCTGAGGCTTCATCGGGATTGCGGTTGGCTGCTGCTTCTCGGGTTCAATCTTCGCGTCGCCTTTTGCTTTGTCCAGGTTCTTTTTGATCCTTTGTACTTTTGGCATTAATGAGTGGACCAGCAAAAAAACAAATCCATACATTCATTTTTTTTTTCGGATGTATTCGATCTTTTGTTGAATGTATCATTCAGTGCTGCCAAAGTGCTGTTGAGGGATATGATATGATGCTGATACGGAGTACTGCAACCATGAACAATTACCTCGGGCAGAAGATCAAGATTGTTCGTACAGCCTGTTCTTGTGCATTTTACTTAAACATGCAATGTTCGTGCTGAGCTGAATGATGCCATGAAACATCGACAGGCCATGGCAAGTGTGCCATGGCAAGTGTTCCGAACATTCACCGCGGGGCTGGCTGGATTCACCGCTTGCTTAGGCTACTTAGCTAGTCACAATGCCGCAGAAGGGATTTGCAGCACTGTGGCTTGGCATGGTCGTGCCCGGATGAAATCTCTCGGGGACGGTAGCTGCAACAACAAGGTGATTTGATAGATAAATATAGATTATATGATATAATGTTTAATTTTATATATTTATGATTGATTATATATGTATCTCCGAAAGATAGAACCGTGATATAATTATGTGATATACAGTGATTCAAAGTGATTCCCTATAAAAAAGGAACATCTTGTTGGCCTTGGGGAACCACTCCAGTCATTGGCTGAACTTAGGTGAGCAATTCCGCAGTAGCAATCGGCTTGCTTGTTTATGGTGCTGGAGGGATTCACCTCTCTCATGGTTCCTTGGTGCGTTAAGGGAAGTGATGGGGAAATGTGTGTGTGTGTGTTTCCATGGTTTTTCTGTATGTATTTTTCCGTCAATTTCTTTACATCTGAAATCGTACATGTCATAGATGTACTTTAGCTGACTTGGATGACTGGATGTTCGTGAATGGTAGTAATGCCACGGGAGACAAAGTTTGCCATGTTGAAGGAGAGTTTCCCAGGGTTCATGCTCAGTTTCAAGGGAAGCGGGTCAGTTGCTGACTTCAGGTGTAGGCTACTTCCTTTATGATTTGCTTCTTGGATAGCATTAGATTATCACTGCAGACATAGTCTCCACCAAGTGTTCCTTTGTTGAGGGCATTGTTCTGCTTGTGTTTGCTACGCAACGCCTACATGCACAATGCTCTTCTGCAATCATTTTGCCAGTTGATTTCGACGACTCCATTTGAGAAACCAATACTGTAGTTTGAAGCTGTGAAGCAAATTGGAACATAAGAATCATAAGATGGTGTTGCAGACTTGGGTGCCAAATCGTTCATTCTGACCTTGCATAGCAATGAGCCCTTTATGCTCCGCCTCAGGTTGGGTGCCTTTTTAGCGGCCGGCATCTATCGTGTGCTGCGGCCCAAGGTCTTGTTCCCGGAATGGGTATCTGGTTCACACACGGAAGTAGGTGCAAAGCATGTCGGATCACAAAGCAATGCTGTTGATGGTTTGCATCCAGCCTGAATTTGGCCTCTTCATCACTTTTATATCAACGACCTGATGGAGACCTTCATGTTGCTACCACCTTTGTCACCAAACAAATCCGAGTTGTAAAGCATGAAACTGAAGCAACATCTGGCCTGCGAATTGGTCAAAATTGAAAACATGGCATGTTCAATTGCTCAACATGATCAACATGTGTGGTTCACAGGGCGTTTGCTTTTACATAATCCACTACCGACCCGAACCTGTCATTGGGGGTGCCTGAAAGGAGTTTGTCAGCTTGTCGAGACTGAATGAGGAGCTATGGTGCACAGCTTGATTTGAATGAAGCGTTGCTGTGATTTGAACTGTGAATTCCAAATTTGATCTATATAATTGTTAATTGCATTTAATGGCTTACTTTACTTAACTGCAGACCAGCATGAAATTCAATGGACCAATCCCAAAAGCTTTCTGTCTTGGCAGCCGCCTTCCAGGATAATACTCAAGAAAGCGCAGTGCTGGGTTCGGAGTTCATAGGAACGTTCTACATCGTCCTGACGGAGGTGCCAACAAAAAGCAGTCTCAACCACGCCGACCTATCAGGATCTTGATTGAATAGAATTGAACAGATATGAATTGAATAGATCATAGTCACATACAGTAACATCATTAACCTCACTCAGTAACCAACCTTGCAGCCAACGATAGCCAAAGCTTAGTGCATCCTTTGCATCCTGCAGGTGTCATCAAGATTGTCGGGCGAACAGGACCTTGGCCCTCAGGCCTGGGGCACAGCAGCAGCAGTGATTGCCATGGTCTGCGTCTGGAAACTCAGATTCCATGGGAAGAACAGCTGGGAATCCGCTGCAAGGCATTGAGGCGGATCCCCTTCACTGAGGATGGGATTTAGCCATTTCAAGTTTCATTCAAGCTTGGACTGCCTTTTTTTAATGGTCTTCACTCTCACCACGCTCATCTATTCGTTGGCTTTGTGGGTGGGTTCCTTTCTGAATCATTGAATACATCGACAAATGAAGCGGGGGGAAACCTGATGACTTCACAACAGTTGTGCGATCTTCCCTTTCCTGAAGCTGATGACTTCAGTGTTTGAGCTCAAACACAAAAGCTATGCAGTGGTACAGCAGATGTCGGGCTGCCATATCAATGTTGTGGTGAACCCTGGTGAACTATCAGGAAAAATGAGTCGAATTGTGTACATCTCCCGCAATAGCCACAACCCGCATTGCAGTACTGGGAAATTGGTTGGCATTGCAACAGGTTGGCACATCATAGTCACCAAGAGCCCAGCCTTCCAGCCCTTCCAGCCCTTTATATAGCCAGAAGGATTTGCAGCATGCAATTGTCATCACTAAGTCTGGTTTTCTTTCAAAAGTGAAGACTGGGAAGATGGTTAGACTGGTAAGCTGGCAGCTCACCCGAACAGAAAGCCTTGCAAGCATTGAAAATTTAAAAGATCATCAAACAGAGGATGGCAGGAGCGGATGCAGCCATGGGCCAGGCTCAAAATGGAGATTACCACGAAGAGGATAGCCCCAGCACAGATCCTGAGATGCCGCCTCTGATCCCGGTGTCTTCAAATCCAGCTGAGCCTCCTGCAGTTCCTCCGAAAACGGCCCGACAGCTGTTGGCTTCGCAGTTCGAAGCTTTGGCCCGAGGGCGCGGCCGTGGTCGGGGCCGTGGGAAGAAAGCCAAGTCCAAAGCGGCCAAAGCGGCCAAATCTGAGTCATCTCGGGCTGCGTCTGAGAAACCCACGGACCTTAGCTGCCTTGCCTCAATTGGTTCAGCTCCGATTTTCGTGGGGCCAGGTGCTGCAGCACCCGGCGCCTCGCCCAAAACCGTTGACTTCAGCCATCGTGCTGGGGATTTGGCGGCCATGCTGGATCAGCTCCCAGCTCCAAGCCTGGAAGCAGTCGACTCCTCGCAGATCCCGCAACGAATGCGCTGGACTGATAGAGCTCGAGAAGAGATCGAAGTTTCTGCAGCCGCCACTGCCAAAGCGGCAGCAAGTCGACCAACATTTGCAAGTTGACCATTTTTTTTTTTGAAAGAATGTCATCTTCTGTTGATTTGGTATGGTAACCTCATGTCTGGAAGTTTGGAAGAAAAACATATTCTAAATTTTCGGAGAATTTGCTCAGATGTTGAGAGATGTTGGTTTCTGTTTGTATATTTTGAAACATTTGAACACCTGTTAATACCTGTTACATGTGCTTTGATCCCGCGATCTGACGAAGGTCAACAGGATGAACTGCTGAATCCAGCTGATCTGATGAATGCGGATGCATCGGACAGTGAACTGCTACTTGCTTTCAACATTTTTCTTTTTATTTTTATACCATGATTTATAAAATATAGTTTTGTAACATAATCAAATATCATATGATCGAATCAACCAGAATATAATGAAATATTATATAAGAAAAATATAGTACTCGTACAATACAGTACAATTTAACCCAATTGGTTTTAACATTTGAATGACACAATGTGATATCGATACAATTATAATGTATACTGTATAATGAAGTAAGGCAAATTAAGAATATGATATGACATGATTAATATAATACAATACAACGAGTATAATTAATCTATATAATATAATACACTACACACATAACATATAATGTACCAATGAAAGTTTTTCATTTTTCCCCCAATTTTTGTAATCGTTTTCAGCTCTTGAGCTGGCAACAGCTGCATTGTTTTGGGATCTGAAGTCGACCCAAGCTGAAGGTGAAGGTGATGTCGACGAGGATGAGGATGACGAGGATGAAGAAAACACTGCCAAAAAGTCTGCCAGAAGCTTGCCTAGTTTTAGAATAACTTGGACATTTTAGACTCCATTTGCTTGCAAGTGCATTGGATCCCTTGACCAAGTGGGAGGGGCACTAATTCTTCCCTGACAGTGACAAGATGAGCGCGAGATTTCAGGAGTACAGTATTCGAAGGTCTATATCTTTCAAAACAAGCAACTTGAATCAATGATAAACGATAATAGACGATAATACATGGTGACACAATGCTGATGTATACCACCATTATTCAATTAAGCATAGATATTCATAGATATTCACCACATATGAATATATATATATATATATGAACATATATGAATAGATATTCACCATTTATATACCCAATGTGTCAAATATATCATCCCTGGTCCCAGGATCCTGCCGCCCGGCACTGCGCGACCTGGCGCGGGAGCTGCCGCCAGGGGCGCCGCAGGCCGAAAGCGCCACAGAGGAAGTGCTGCAGGCCGTGGCAGCGGCCGGCGAAGGCCGTGGCCCCTGTTTTTTCGATGTTTGAGGTCATGGCTGAGAGATAAGGATAGAGCGGGATATAGTTTTCCCCAACGATATATATATATATATATATATATATACATATATATATATATAGATAGATAGATAGATAGATAGAGTAGGATAGAGTAGGCTATAGTAGGCTATAGTGGGATATAGTGGCCTATAGTGGGATATACACTGATCTACAACGATTCAATCGTGATATCTGGATTGGTCCAAAAACAGGGACCAGTTCATGGACTTTTTCAAAGATCAATCCTGAGATTTTGGGATGCCGGCACGATGATTTCTCCATCCCTCTCCTGTGAGTTGATACCCAGTGGCGGCTGATTCATGGGGTGGGGTATACCCCCCAAAATGGCCATTTAATGGGGAACATTATGATAACGCGATTTTCAGACAAACCCATAGCAGGGGGGTTTGGGAACCATTGGACAACTTTGACCTGGTGATGTTTGTGAGCTTTGACAAGCCTTACAGATGCTCCTTTCGAGGCGTTTCTCCTCAACCTGGTGGCAGTTCCTTTGGTCCTCGCTTCAAAAACCTCTCCAAGCCATGATCCCAGGTGATAGACTGGTGATAGGACGCATGAAGCGCCATGAGATGCCATGAATGCTCGAAGTCACAAAGATATGCTTCGGTCTCCAAGTAGGTGGCAAAGCAATGAACAGGATTTGCATGGGTTTCCCCAAAGGTCTTCCATGGGTTGCCCATGGGTTTCCCATGGGTTGTCCAACGTCCATGCCAGCACCTGGGAGTTCACCGAGGTCGGAGCTGACGGTGGCGCGACAGAAGTGGCAGCTCCACAGTCTGGCAGGTGCAGATTGGCACTGCAGTGGTACTCCATGGGACTCCACTTGATCTCACTTGGTCTTGAAAATCTAGGTGAAAATCCAGGTGAAATCCCAGTTTCCTATCATTTGATAGTCTTTTGTTGCGGAAAGCAAGAGGTTTGATGCGTAGAAGTTTATAACATTCACAACCATATCCATGTGTAGGGATCATTCCAGACAATGAGTACATCATCAGTGAGTTGTTGAATATACGGCTTAGCCAGGTGTGGAGGCTACCAGCTCTGAACAGAATCGTCGTGCAGCGGAGGTGGGGAAGGGGTGGATGTAATTACAGCAAATCCTTTCCAAACCGGCTGCTGGTCCCAAGATGATTCTTCAAACTATGCGGGACTATGCGGGTACAGCAACATTTTCTGAAAATTAACTGTGTTTCGGCAATCAACAGGTCACTTGTCGAAACAATGAAGGGCAGTCCAGAACTGCCTCCAAGATTGATTTTCTGGTTCCAATTTCATTCACCTATCCAGCCGGGCTGATCCCTGGAGTTCGTTCTTGTGTTGCGCAATGCTTTCGTTGGCACCGGCAGCATGAAGCCTCCTGAAAGGAGCTCTTCGCTGCGTTGAAGGCGCGGCGCCCTGCCGCAGAAGCTGCAGCCGAGCCAGAGCCTGCGCCGGCCAAGCCTGTGTTCCGGAAGCGGGTCGATGCTTGGACCAAAACTTAGGACCGGCAGATCCAAGTGGGATGTAATGGATATATACTGTGTATATATGTGACTATTATATACATACATATACACACACATGTATATATATATAATACATATGTATATACAGAATGTGGATATATTTCAAATCATATGATGTGTGTTTGTATCAGAAAAATCATAGCAAAACCCCAACTTCCAGTGCTTCATTATCATTGAGATGAGATGCACGGGATGGGCTGGAGATGGGATGGAATGACATGGATGCGGCTGCATGGGGATCCCCCAGTTTTGGTTTGAAACTTGATCTGAACCCTGTGTGCATTTGCCGTAGCATGCTATAGTTGTAGTTGCTACTCAGCTACTCTGGTTCTGGGTATTAGATGGGTATATATATATATATACTATGCTATAGTAGGTTTGAAAATAGGGTACCCCTAACAAATAGTTGATCCAACATTTGGCCTTGCTGTGAAGGCACGGCCCTAAGGCTCCGGAAGCGAAAGCGGCTGAAGCGAGTGCGCGACCGGAAGCCTTCACTACGCCAGGCATGGAGGGTTCAGTGACAAGCAGATGGCCACGTCATTGTTTTTTTTTGGAAAATCAGAAATTTAATGGATAATGGCCTATAAATGGATGATTTGGATATATTTGGATCATCACCTCTAATTAATTTAATGGAGGGTAGTTGTTTTTTTCTTGTTTCCACCCCTACCCAGGGATGATGACCATCGATTGATATGTGTCAAGGGAAACCACCAAACACTGATGGAATGCCTGGCTCCAGATGTCCTAAAAATGTCTGGAGATTTTGGGCATGTGTGGGGCCAGCAAGAGATTGCCTTGATTTAGGGGAAGCATGCAAGGAAGTGCCACTTCAGTTGTAAGTTCATTTAAAAATGAGGTTTACAGATATCAGATATATCTACCATTAACGTCAATGATCCCAAGTTATATGAGTTATAAGTTGTATTAGCAGACTGTGCCGGTGCTATCATCCTGAAGCAGGTGTTCGCATCCTCGAAGAATGCATCGCTGGAAGAGGCCGCTGAAAGATAGTATGGAATTCACCTCAAGCAGTCCCTCAAGCAGTCCCTCAAGCAGTTCCTCAAGCTCCTTGCAATCATGGGAATCATGATGTGAATATAATATGATGTCATTACAATATCTCTATATAAAGTTGATACACAGATAAAATCAAAATCACTTGCGGTCATCGTTTCTTTTTGAACCTCTGGAGGCGCTCGGCGCAAGGCTGAGACGCTGCCCGAGAGCGCGCGCCCCGTGGCGAAGCGCCGGAAGGGAGCGACTTGGCCAAGCACCGCTGTGGGTTCCGAATGAGTTCGGGTCAGTTCGGTTGGGATCAGGAGCTTGGGCTATGACCAGTGTTTACTGTAAATGAATGTAAGTGGTTTGATAATGTTTCATGATGTGTCATGATGTTTGATAATGTTTAATCAGCTTGGTTGGATTCATGAAGCTCCAAAATGACACCAACCAGGAACCAGGGGCGAGCTTGCAGTCAGAGATTTGTTTGACAGGTGTTGATGGATGGGGAATCTATTTTGCTTCCAAGATGACAACAAAATTTACTGCCTCTAGTTCATGCAGATCCTATATCCTTTGGAAGAACATCATCCGACTCCCCATCGTCGTCCTTACCATCCTTTTCACCATGATCGTAGTGCTTGCCATAGTCAGAATGATCACAGCGATGATCATCACTTTCATCATCGTCATGCTCATGATTTTCATTTTGATCAGCACATTCTCATCCGACCATAGCTAGTCTTCCCAAGTCTCGATTTGAAGCTGTGCCATTAGGTGGTGATTGCCGGAGAGGATGGTGAAGATGCTGACTGATGCGGCAGAAGTCCGCGCGCAAGAAAAGCGATGTGAGCCTTGCTGGGGACATGCTTTAGCCACAACTTTCGCCGCGACCCGACAGGTCAACAACCATGATCATCAGAACAATTAACCATTTGTTAACGGTTAACCATAGGTTAACCATGACATCCCCCCCCTTTAACCCTGGAATATTTTTTTTTGGGGGGTAGGACAAGAATTTTCCCAGAAACATTTCACCTGACCACATGAAACATACCCCCCCACATGTTTTTTGGGCTTCCAAAAGAAGTGGGGGGGGGTCCTCTGGATGCCACATTTTAGCCCAGAGATGGTATGGCACACCCTTTTATTTTCGATTTACGTACATACATATATACATACATGCATGCATTCAACCAGGCCCTGGAGAGACCAAAGCAGAAATTTTTAGCTGAAACCTTTCTAGGTGTGGGGGGGGGACACACGCACCCTTTTTGAAATATTTTAGTTTTTACCCCCCCCCACCCCCTCCTTAAAGGCGGGGATACCATGACTAAACATTATTAGTTAATATTGATTATTAATCATGATTAACCATTGGTTAACCGGTTAACCAATGGTTATTAACCATAAATGGGGGTACCCTTGGAGCCATCAGCACGACCTAAGGCGTTGCGCGACGTCTCCGGAGCACACTTCAACCCAGCTGTGACGCTGGCTGTGCGCTGCAGTGGCCGATCGCCAGCAGAGGCGACCGGGTACCTCCATTTATCTAGGCATATACTAATATATTATAATGAGGTCACCCGACCTCACTCCGAAAGAAGGACCTACCCGACCTAGATCTAGTGTGGAGGGCTCTTGTCCTTCATTTTATTGCTTCTTTAGGACAGAGCCTCTTCCAACCATCTCAAGGCAAAAGGTTTCTGCCACGCTCCAGTAGGTTGAGTGGGCTTTTGGCTTTCTGAGCATTTAAAACACTTGTTCTTGGCATTTCTGCAGTCCAGACAGGAGTTTTTCACTTTCAAACTTTAGAAAAAGGCTCGTTTTGAGCCTTTTTAGGTGCCGGGCTCGCGGTAGAAACGATTTGCTCCATAATTGTCCCAAGGCAAGGCGTCGAGCCTGTGCACCTAAAAAGACTCAAAACGAGCATTTTTCTAGAGTTTGAAGGTGAAAAACTCATGTTTGGACTCCAGAAATGCCAAGAAAGAGTGTTTTTGAAAGCACAGAGAGTCAAAAAACCATTCAACCTACCAGAGTGCAGGAGGAACGATTTGCTCCCAAGCTGGCCGCAAGAAGCTATGCAGCCGTGGCATGCGGGAGACGTTTTCAGATCCAAGCAAAAAAGGTGTCATGGAAGAACATTGGCAAACTCACAAGTGCCGGTCAAAGGCGCGTAGGTTGAATGGAATGTTTTTTGGGCTTTCAAAACGCTCTTTCTTAGCATTTCTAGAGTCCAAACATGCGTTTTTCACCTTCGAACCCTAGGAAAGTGCTTGTTTAGAGCACTCTCAGGCGGGTTCGAGGCCTTTCCCAGGCAAGTCTCCAAAGGTGGCAAAGCAGCGAAGCATAAAACTTTGGTCACACCACCGCTTGTTGCAAAGCCCGGAGAGAATCGCAGGCTCAAAGCCACGTTTTTTGGTTCCCCACTCTGCCATGAAGCCCGGACCGGCGGGGGCCAAATCGCTCCTACCACGCTCCGGTAGGTTATGTAATGTTAAGTGGGTTTTTGGCTCTCTTTGCTTTTCATTCTTTCTTGGCATTTCTGGAATCCAAACATGAGGTTTCACCTTCAAACTCTTTAGGTGCCCAGGCTCGCCGTACCCCCTTCCTGCCCGACCTCACCCTTATTTTCGTAAGTCAAATGACCTCACTTGATTTAGCAGGGTAAAATAATAAAAATAACATAAAATAGCCCACGACCTGCGGAATATTGCAATTTGCCCAGATTTATGGTTAATAACCATTGGTTAATCGATGGCCAATCATGATGAATAATTGCTAGTCATGGTTAGCCGATGGTTATTTATAGTTAATAAAGGTGAATACTGATCATGGGTGGTTGGGAAATCCGATGAAAACGGATGACTTTAGGAAAGTACCAATATTTTTTGGAATGGCTTGACCCCCAACAAAAGCAGTAGAAAATGGACGGTTACGTACTAAATTTACTAAATTACTAAAACATGAACATTGATATTTCCCCACCTGCCAGGTTAGGGTCTCTAGATTTTATCAGAGCTGGCCTGCCCGCCTCCGCCTCTTGCCCGCCTCCGTGTCAACTGCGAGCTCCAGATCTCAGTGGGCACTGCCGGACCACAACTGCGAGCGCCAGATCTCAGTGGGCGCTACCGGACTTCAACCGCGCAAGAGCTCAGCGGCACTGCCGGAAACAGTGAAGAAAGATATATAATTTTTGGAAACAAACAAAACGCAAGCGTTGAAAACTACAGGACACTACAAAGCGACAAGGTAGCTAACACCAACCAAAAAGGGGACGCACGTAAAACTCTCCGGTCTCCCGTTTGTTTTTGGCTCAGCACCCCGTGCGCGTGTCCACCGGACGCGTTCCTGGAGGCGGGGCCATGGTGGCTCGTGAGTGCCATGCAGGTCGTGCAGTCCGCGATCTACAAGGGCGGCTGCACGGGATCAACAAGATATACGGCATTATATTTTTGGTGTCCTCAGCACCCTGTCCCCAATGGGGGCCAATGGTTTCGTCAGTTGAAACGGGATATGCGCAAGTTGAATTTCTCTTTTAATACTCATCATTTCGAGCACCGGGAAGTATGATCGAGCACCGGGAAGTATGACAAATACTTTGGCCTCTCAGCCAAGCATCGCCCTTCCAGCAGTGGAATGACACTGCCCGTCACAAAATTAGGGAAGCATGGCGACGAATATCCTTGCATAAGTTTTTGGATAAGCTTAGAAGAGACAGTGAAGTCCTCCGGCATGTTGTTTATGGCGCATTGTGTGTCGCAAAGCTCGTGCACTGCATCAGGATTCGGGCAGCTCCATGAAAGCCATCGTGCTTGGGGCTGGTTTCAGCATTGCATGTTATGCTCGTATGCCGGAAAGATTTTCTGTGGTACTCAGGAAATCCCGGGATGGGACCATCTCATGTGGTATTGCAAGGCCTTTTCCTCAGGTAGACCTGTGGTTGATGTTGATGCCAGCTCGGCACGCCGCTTAGGGTGGCCCCAGGCTCACACTTCAGCCATGGTTGGTGGAGAAATCCTTACATATATCGTGAGCATCACGGTTTCTTCAACTAAAGGACCTGGCTGGGGCTGAGTGTTTCAAGAAACCTTCAGTCTCGCCAAGACAACACGCACTGCCGGACTTCAACCGCGAGCTCCAGATCTCAGTGGGCACTGCTGGACCTCAAGGAGCGCCAGATGTCAGTGGGCACTGCTGCACCTCAACGGCGCAAGATGTCAGATAGAATGCCGCAAAGAATGCCAGATAGAATGTTAGAATATACGTCAGGTAGAATGCCATGTAGAATGTCAGAATATATGTTGGATGGAATGCAAGATATAATGTCAGAAAATGTGTCAGATAGAATATCAGTTCATCTGGTGGGAATCATTCGAAGAATGTAACTCATATGTTGTTAGTATTTGTTAATATTTGAGCATAATACAATGCAGAACTGTTGGTTCTCCATGAAAGAATATAAAAGATGGACACCATAGGCCGCAAAGGGTAGCTCATATGTTTGAGGAGTTGAACTACCGTCTAGGCAAGATACCTGGCTATGCATTGCTCGGACTAAAGAGGAAGGAACCATGGCCACATAGTTGGAAATGTTCTCCAACCTGCTAAATTGAAGCCCCTTTAGCCAGTCGGTTGTTTCCACTGATGGATTTGGCGCAGGACATGGCAAGCGACCCCAAGGAAGTACGTCACTTGATCGCATTTGATTTGCACAGGAAGTCATCGACTCATCAGCAGTGGGTTTCTTCCATGTCATTAATACCTTCCCCCACATGAAAACTGATCCCCTGAATCACTGAAGCCATTTTTCAGTGTTGAATTTGTTCATTTTCGGGCCCATCTGAGGGTTCGTAAAATAATCCCAGGACGGGATTGTTTTCCCATTGTGAATTGCTAGAGCCGCTTGCCGCCTAGGCTATGGAATCTTCTATGCCATAGCCCAGGCGAGGAGCTCCTTTTCAGCGGGGCCTCAGGGAATTTACAAACAATGGAAGAGAGAGCTTCATTTTTTTTTGTTTTGTTTTGTTTTGTTGTTGTTGTTGTTGGTGGTGGTGGTGGTGGTGGTTGTTGTTGGTTGGTTGTTGGTTGGTTGTTGTTTGGTTGGTGATTGGTTGTTGGTTGTTGGTTGTTGGTTGTTGATTGTTGGTTGGTTGGTTGGTTGGTTGGTTGGTTGGTTGGTTGGTTGGTTGGTTGGTTGGTCGGTGGGTTGGTTGGTTGGTTGG
>Ga0126342_10010081_pt1 | contig 16903 bp, 26 predicted proteins | sample Cyp1metagenome_FD_92528 | JGI IMG/M metagenome (GOLD analysis project Ga0126342, IMG submission 92528) | Coral microbial communities from Lord Howe Island, Old Settlement Bay, Australia - Cyphastrea 1 metagenome | ecosystem: Host-associated > Invertebrates > Cnidaria > Coral ... | reverse complement strand
TCTCGGTGGTGTCTCGGTTGTGTCTCGGTGGTGTCTTGGTTGTCTCCAGTTGGTGTCTCTAGTTGGCGTCTCTAGTTGGTGTCTCGGTGGTGTCTCAGTGTGTCTCGGTGGTGTCTTGGTTGTCTCCAGTTGGTGTCTCTAGTTGGCGTCTCTAATTGGTGTCTCGGTGGTGTCTCAGTGTGTCTCGGTCGTCTCTCGGTTGTCTCCAGTTGGTGTCTCTAGTTGGCGTCTCTAGTTGGTGTCTCGGGGGTGTCTCAGTGTGTCTCGGTTGTCTCTCGGTGGTGTCTTGGTTGTCTCCAGTTGGTGTCCTTAGTTGGCGTCTCTAATTGGTGTCTCGGTGGTGTCTCAGTGTGTCTCGGTTGTCTCTCGGTGGTTGGTTGTCTCCAGTTGGTGTCTCTAGTTGGCGTCTCTAGTTGGTGTCTCGGTGGTGTCTCAGTGTGTCTCGGTTGTCTCTCTGTGGTGTTGGTTGTCTCCAGTTGGTGTCTCCAGTTGGTGTCTCTAGTTGGCGTCTCTAGTTGGTGTCTCGGTGGTGTCTCAGTGTGTCTCGGTTGTCTCTCGGTGGTGCTTTGGTTGTCTCCAGTTGGTGTCTCTAGTTGGCGTCTCTAGTTGGTGCCTCGGTGGTGTCTCAGTGTGTCTCGGTTGTCTCTCGGTGGTGTTTTGGTTGTCTCCAGTTGGTGTCTCTAGTTGGCGTCTCTAGTTGGTGTCTCGGTGGTGTCTCAGTGTGTCTCGGTTGTCTCTCGCTGGTGCCTTGGTTGTCTCTTGGTGGTGAGTCGCTGGTGTCTCTAGGTGGTGTCTCGGTGGTGGCTGGGTGTTGTCTCGGGGGTGCCTTGGTGGTGTCTGAGATGTTGTGCCGCTGGTGTCTCTTGGCAGTGTTGATGTCTCAGTGGTGTGTCTCTGGTTTCGGTGCTCGCTGGTGTCTTTCTGATGTCTCGGTGGTGTCTTGCTGGTGACTTGGTGTTGTCTTGGCGGTGTCTCGATTGTCTCTTGGTGTTGTCTCGGTGGTGTCTCTTGGTGGTGTCTTGCTGATTGGTGGTGTCTCTATGACGTCTTGGTAGTCTCTCGGTGGCATCTGAAAGGTGTCTGCATTGCGTTGTGATCTTTTGATTGTGTTTCATTGGTGCCTTCATGGTGTCCAGTTGGTGCCTCGGTGGTGTCTCAGCCGCTTCCATGCTGATACAAGGTGTTCACGGTGTCTTGGTCGTATCTTGGAGGCGTCGTGTTGGTGGTGTCGGGGCGGTTGCGTTGTGGTGGTTGGGTGTCTGTGGTGTTTCCCTGCGCGTCAGAAAATCTAATCTCGAGTGCATTTTCTTGATTGGTCGCACCATGCACCATAGTCTTCAGCGGTTGCATGCTGTTGTCATGGTGGCCATCGTGACTGCTGAAGATGACTGTTATAATGAGTAGGAGGATTGTGATGATGATGATGATGATTGATAATGATCATGATGACGATGACGATGGCGACAACGACGACGGCGACGACGACGACGACGATGATGCTGCTGCTGGTGATGGTGATGGTCGGTGATGGTGATGGTGGTGTTGATGATGATGATGATGATGATGATGATAAAGATGTTGACGATGACGATGATGATGGTGATGATGATGATGATGATGAAGATGGAGGTGATGATGATGATGATGATGGTAAAGATGATGATGGTGATGATGATTATGATGATGAAGATGAAGGTGATGATGATGATGATGGTAAAGATGATGATGGTGATGATGGTCGTGATGGTGAATATGGTGATGGTGATGGTGATGATAATGGCAGTGATGATGATGATCATGATGATGATATCGATGGCGATGGCAATGGTGATGACGACATTGCGTTTGCATGGATGTTGACGTATGCTAGGAAGTAACGTACTTACTGTAACTACTAGGATGCTTCTACCGAAGCAAATGCGAACATTCCCTCATGACATGCAGCAACCAGGCAGTGCGCTGCTCACCTCACCCGAGGAGTTGACATACCTGCTGCATGCTACACTTCCACGCCCTCGCGCAAATTTATCAAAGGAAAAAGGTATTAGAATAGAAAACCAACAGGAAAGAAGGGAATAATCTCTACAGGAGGAAAGGAAAGAAGGAGGGAGGGAGGGAGGGAAGGAAGGCCTAGCTCCAAAATGCTGCGTGCGCTTTCCAATTTATGCATGTTACTCTCAGAGATTTGCAGGCTTCAACCAATTTACAAGCGTTGGGTTTCAAAAGGTGGCAAAGACCGTGCAGTTTACACATTTTAGCTGCAACACGCTGCAAACACCATGCCACTGTGCGCAATGTGCAGATGATAGTTTCAAGATGTTGCGAATACCGCCCACTTGCAGGTTTGAGCTTCAGAAAGTCGCAAAAATAGCATCCAATTAACAGGTGTAAATTTCAAAATGCTGCGCATGCCATGCGGTTTACCAGTGATAGTTGCAAAATACTGCGAAGACCATGCGATGCATTAAAATTTGCCCCAGTATTTAGTGTGTTTGGTTTTCTAAATGCTGCAAGCAATCTACAGTGTAAAGATTTTTTGCTTCAGAGCGCCGTGAAATCACAACACGGTTTTCAGATATGATTCCAAATCTTGCAAGTACCCTGCAATTGCAGATGTTAGCTTCGCACTGCTGCAAAATATTGTCTGATGGCAAAGATCCGTGCAATGAACTGATGTTGCATCATACCAGGCAGTGTACAGGTGCCGGCTGCAAAATGCTGCAAATGTTACGCGGCTTAGAAATTTTAACGGCAAACCCATGACCAAAATATTTTTCACAGATGCTTTCACACAGAGGTGCTTCCACCAAGGCATGTTTTTACACAGACGTTTGCACATACACATGCGTGTATCCAGAAATGGTTTTACACAAACACCTTCACGCACAGGTGTTTTACACCAGGGTGCTTTTACACAAAAACTTTTACACACAGACGTGCAGGTACTTCTAAACACAGATGCCTTCACACTGCGATGCTGTTGAGGAATGCTTTTACACGCAGGTGCTTTTACACATGTTTCTTTTGATATAAAGTATAAGTAGCCTTTACACACAGAAGCTTTTACAGTAAATACTCTTATGCAGAGTTTTTTTTACACAGAAATATACATTTGAACGGAGATACTTTACAAAGAGGTATTTTTGCACGGATATATACTCTTACGGCGAGACTTTTACACACTGGTGTTTTTTTCGACTAGGACGCATCTAGGCAGAGGTACTTTTACATGGGTGAGGCTGGGAATTGAAACACGATTTGGGGGAGGTTTCCGGCTATTTCTGAGAATCAAGTTTCCATCCTTTTTTTAAAGAGAGATGCTTTTTCATGCAAGTGCTTCTACACAGGGAGGGCCTTCACACAGAGATGGTTTTACGCAGAGAGATGATTTTACAAAGGGATGCTTCTACTTACAGGTGCTCTTGTACAGAGATACTTTCAACGCAGCGATGCTGTTGCACACGGGTGCTATAAGATACAAATACTTCTTACACAGAGATGATTTTGCTAAGAGAAACTTTTAGATGCAGGGAGGGGTTACACACAGTTGCCTTTACACAGAGATGTTTTTACACAGCTGCTTTGACACGCTAATACGTCTACACTGTGTTTTTCGCGAAAGCTAGCTGTGCTAGTCACCATTTTCATCTTCATCCTCACCCTCCTCACCTTCATCCTCATCCTCATCATCATCATCATCATCCCCATCATCCGCAGCATCCACATCATCATCATCCAGATTATCCTCTTCGTCCTCCTAATTGTCGATCAACATCCTCATCCCCTGGTACCACTGGGCCATTGATTTCCTGCAGGTATAGGGTCGTCCTCTTCAGTATTTCATCTTCAGGACGTCATGTACAGTAAACTAACCAACAGCTCTATAAAATAATCATCGGAAACTTGCCGGCTTCCAAATGATCATACTTATCTTCCTCCTCCTCGTCGTCATCATCAGCATCATCATCGTCATCATCATCATCAACAACATCCTCATCATCATCCCCATCCTCATCCTCATCCTCATCCTCATCATCTTCCGCCTCCTCCTCATCCTCATCGTCATCATCATCATCTTCTTCATCTTCATCCTCATCCCCATCATCCCCATCATTCGCAGCATCCACATCATCATCATCATCATCATCATCATCATCATGATCACCACCATCAACACCATCATCATCATCATCATTATCCTCATCATCATCACCATCATCATCATCATCGCTATCATCATCAACAGCATCATTTTCCTGTTCATCATCCTTATCATCATACATACATACATACATACATACATACATACATACATATGTTGGTCTTGAACATCTTTATGCAGATTCGGGCTTCCATTTGGGGGGCGTTTTTTTTTGATGTTGCGTTTCTTTTGCTTACAACACTTGGCGAGAGACGATTGCTGCATTGGGGGGGGTTCGCTTACTGGACCCAATAGATTCTGCCACCCTACAACGGCCGTGCTCATCATTATCATCATCCTCATTTTCATCTTCATTCTCATCCTCAGCATCCTCATCATCCTCATCATCGTCATCATCCCCATCATCCTCATCATCCTCAACATCCTCTTCGTCCTCATCGTTTTGTCATCAACTCATTCCTGATACCACCACTTTCGTCATGATCAGTTTCCTTCATCGTTCTGGTCAGCAACCTCATCAACATCAAAAGATTGGCTCTGTTTGTGACATGCAGCAACTCCAAAAAACCACGTGAGACCCTTGCCGCATTCCGACTTCACCCTGCTCATCCCCCTTTACGATTACCACCCTACCCCAGCCCTGCAAGTTTTCGTGCCTCCCCCCTGGCCTCAAGTCCGAACACATTATTTTACGCACTTTCACACTTTCACATAGAGACATTTTGACACACAGTGGCAGGCGCGTTTACATGCAAATACTTTTACACGGCGATGTTTGTTTTGTGCATGTTTTCTTTTTACATGCATGCTCTTTCACAGGGAGGCTTTCAATCACACATGCTTTTACACAGAGATATTTTTACACAGAGACACCTTTACACGAGATGCTTTTGCACAGGGATGCTGTCACGCACAGAAATATGTTTGTACACACATACTTTTACAGAGGGATGATTTTACATTGAGCAATTTTACACACAGATGCCAAACCAAACAGAGGCGCTTTTACAAAGCAATGTATTAGCACGAGGAGTTTTTACCTATGGGCATTTTTGCGCAGACATACTACTGCATGATTTCCGACGGCGGACACGCATATGGCGCAAAATAATTCAGCAAGCATATGCAAAATCACACTTTCACCACAGCTTTTGAGGTTCGAGACGCATTTCGTGGGACAGGGCTGGCCCAGCGCAAGCCCACATTGCAATTTGACCTCAATGTATGATGATCGACATTTCGCGCAAGAGGGTTGCGTTTCATGGACATCAATCCATGCTGACCTGGCGCTCTAGGATAAGTTTTACAAAAATCAAGATTGTAGTTGCGTTGAAGAAATTGATCTCCACTTGTGTCTTTACATCTGCCCCTTTACACCTGCGTCTATCCACTTCTCGGTGTCGTTTAAACAATCATCTCCACCTGCACCTATGGGTCTTCCGCAATACACCTGCATACAAGATATATATATATATATATAATTAATTATATATATCATGTGTATATATATATTATTATTATATATTATTTTATTTATATATATATATATATATATCTCTCTCTTTAATATGTTATTTATATATATATATATTTATATTTATATATTTATATCATACTTATATCATATTTATATTTTCATTTGGTGGCCGTGTTAAAGAAGATTCTGTGAACCTGCATCTATGCATCTGGTCCTAAACACCTGTCAGTAAGATTGATACCTGCATCTAGGCCTGTGTACAAAAAAGTTTCATTTTGTACATGCACGCAAGAACATCACTTTGTAGATGCACGAAAATGAAGATGTTGAAGAAGAAGATGTAAAAGAAAAAAGAAAAAGAAGAAGGATGATTGATCAATATTATCTTGATGATGATGGTGATGTTGTTGATGATGATGTTGGTGATGGGGATGATGATGATGATGATGATGATGATGATGGAGTTGGCGGTCTTGATGATGATGATGATGGTGATGATGGTGATGATGATGATGGTGGTGGTGGTGGGGGTGGTGGTGTTTTGATGATGGTGGGTGTTTTTTACTGGCGGTGTTGTGATGCGAAACTTTGCTATTGGGGCTGTTTGCTGAGTCAACTACTATTTAGGTTCTTAGATTTTCTGAAAGCCTGCTGTGAAGGTATTGATTGCAGAAGTTTATCAGAATTTTGGGATGGTATGCTGAGTACACACATCATGTTTCATGTTTTTCCATTTAGGGAATTAATTTCGAGGAACGGTTAGGGTGGTCAATCTTGAGGGGCAGCTTCAAACTTTCTGTAGAGAATGATGGCCAGGCTTCTCAATGAGAATTATCGTCGAGATCAAGCATGCTGGCAGTTGTGCTTTCGGCTGCACTGCTAATTTGCAGAGGTGCTATCGGCTGAAGTGACTCCAGAGTCTCCGGAGGTGACTTGTTTTCTCCGAGGTTCCGTGTTTGGCAGCCCTGACAGAGTCTTGAAGCTTGGACATTGCAAGCGAGTGAATTGGGCAAGTGATCTTTTTCCATTGTACGGGTAAAGAAAAGTGACGGATATTCGTTTGCAAAGTAATTCAAACCAGCAAATTCTTCTTCGTCAGATGGTTGGGATCCAGAAACATGACCATTCGTGGCCACTCTTGGCCGGTCAGGAAAGTCATCATCCGGGACACCAATGTCCCCTCGCGCTTCTATCAAACGATCGAGAAGAACTTTACCACGCAACTTTGCTGGAGTTGTGCCAAAGTTGCTTGCTGAAGTCGAAAACTTTAGTTGGTTTTAGTTAATTTGACATGTGCCTGTGCTGTTTTCATATCTTTCGGCATCTTTCGACAAATTTTCATCGTTATGCAACGGGCTGATCCGGCACTGTGCAGCTTGCCTTTGTCAATTCGTGCAACATGCTGTACTGAAGATCTTCCTACGTAGACGTGCAGCTCGTGAAGGCGATGCTGCCAGGCCAAGCATCCCCAAGCTGTGTCCGAGCAGTTGTCCTTGCCGACCTTCGTATGTCACATATTTATTTATTTATTTATGTATTTATTTATTTATGTATGTATGTACTTATTTATTTATGTATTTATTTTTTATTTATGTATTTATTTAGTTATATTTATTTATTGATGTTTTGTTTGTTTATATTTATTTTATTCATTTAGTTCATTTATTTATACACATGTTTGTAGATGTGTATACAATAATGTACCTATATACAAAAATATGTATATGTATGTATATATATATACACTGATTACACTGTATATAGAACGGGATAGTTTGCTCAAGCCCCCCAGTCCCGCACAATTTTGCCAACTTTTAGCTGCAGAGCTTGACTGGCTTGTACTTTCGAGATGCATCTCTGAATTATTTGTAAATATAAATACATATACATGGTACCCCCCGGCCTATGTTTTCAATGGGTTTTGCGGTATCAAGACCCTTCCCACTCAAGTCTGGACTTGTCTTTCTAAAGTCTGGACTTATCTTTCTGAAGTCTGGACTTATCTTTCTGAAGTCTGGCGAGTCCATCTTAGCGGATCCAAGATCCAAGATGTCCTGGGGGTCTTGGCCCAGGAATCTTGGCTCCATAGATCCAAGATCAAGATTTCCTGGGGCAAAACGGCCCAGGAATCTTGGATCCGTGGATCCAAGACCCAAGATTTCTCAAGGAGAGTCGCTAGATCCTGGATCTTGGATCCGGGCTTGCTGGATCCAAGATTACCCAAGAGGAGTCTCTGGGCATCTTGGATCTTGGATCATGGATCTGGATCCAAGAAAAGTTTTCTGGAGATCTTGGACCTTGGATTCAAACACTACCATCCTGATGTTTCAAGTCTGAACGCGAGTCAGACTTGAGATTCTCAAGTCTGGTCCTTGTCAGTCTAATTCTTGCCTTTCTAGAATTCTACGTGGAACTCACATGGAGGTCCTGGCACTCTGATCCGTTTTGCTGCCCTGGCACAGCGTTCGTTGTAGCATCCTTCGTGGCTCGGGCCTGCTTTCCTTCGTTCGTCACCTGGACCTCAATGGCGATCCCTGTTGCTGGCTGCGTTACTCTCCAAGACCACCAGGCCGTTGTGGTGCTGTCCGTGACGCCGGGCCAGCCACAGCCTTCCTCAAGGCTTGCTGGACCGGGTCATTGCCGGGCAGGTGCCCGACCACGAATCCAGGCAGCCTGTACAACGGAAGTACTTGGCTGCCATGGTGTGAAACATTCAAAGAGGGCTACGACTCAGCCCTGTCGGGCTGCTGGGGGTATGGAGCCAGGAAGTTTCCAGGAAATTCATTCACAACCTCACCCTGCCTCAAGTGGTGCGCACGCCAAAGAAGCCGCAGCAGCTTGCTCTGCCGGCACCACCTGTATCTTGGCAGGCAAGTCATTCCGAATCCACCTTTGAACGGGCCCTCCGTCCATGCCTGGCACTCCTCAAAATAACGAGGATGTGGATGCGGAACGCCCAGCAAAGGTGCAGCGCTGCACATTGTGCTGTGATTATGATGACCTGCTGACCGATCATCTTCGAGTCTGGGATGAATTGGAGAGCCGGAAAAAAGATCGCATCGATGCAGGCCATCTTAGACTCGCTGCGCTGAGGTGACCGGCTTGAGACTCTGATCTTGCGATGCTAGACGTCGGAGCTTGAGCCCATGTCAGATACGGAGAAAAGTGTGTGTGTGTGTGTCTGTACGTGCTGCACTTACGGGATCAGTTGTGCAAACTTGTCACAGACGTGCATGAAGTTTGGAGGTTTTTACCTTGCACCAAATCTAAGGGTGTCAATATAGAACATAGGCCGGAAGCATGGAACATACTTCTGATGTTTTCCATTGATTTTTGTTCGGTATCTGCACCCTTCCCACTCAAGTCTGGACTTGTTTTTCTCAAGTCTGGACTTGTCTTTCTGCAGTCTGGCAAGTCCATCTTAAACTTAGTGGATCCAAGATCCAAGATCCAAGACATACACATACATAGATATACTGTGGTCGAGCCCCCCCTTCAGACTGGACAGCCCGTATTAAGACTGGAGATTCCGTGTTCAGACTTGAGATCCCACGTTCAGGCCTGAGATTGAGTGTTCAGATTTGAGATCCGATATTCGATCCGTGGCATCACGGCATCACTCTTCCGGCAAAGGTTGTTGGAACTGACACTGTGTAAGTTGTACCATGTCGTCTGCTGACTTTGCATATGCCTCGAATCTCGAACATGTCCGGTCGCAGCGTATTCTGCTCTGCAAAGCTTTCATTGCAGCTCCTTTATCACAGTACTCGGCGTCCAATGGCAAACGGCCATGTCGATGAAGCGATGCAAGCCTATGGCAGCAAAGAGTGGCACTTCGAGGCTTTGGACCTTCCTTGTGGGATGGTGAAAGGTCCAGCCGACATTGACAAACCACTCACCGTGTTTGATTTTGTCGCCTGCTGTCCGTTACCTCACGGAGTCAAAAGCACGGTGATGATCTTGGATGTGCAGAGGGAGGTTGCCGACTGCGGAGCTGCGCGTGATGTCGCAGCAGCTTTGCACGAGCAGAAGCCTGGAACCTTACCACCTGCCGTCCAGTTCAAAAAAGCATTGCCAGCGACTCAAAGTTGGGAAGCGTTGTCGCCGAGAGAGGGGATGGGAAGCTTGACGTCATCATTGTTGTGTTCTTCAAGGACAAGGTCCAAGTTCGTGATGCTGTCAAGGTTGTGACGGGCACCCCATTTGTTCCTTCCTCACGTCCGGGACCCTGGGCAGTGAAAAAAGCTTTCCAACCGCTTCTGGATCGAATACCAGGACACCATTTGCAATGGAATGCTGTCACCAAATGGGAGAGATCTGCCAAGAGTAGCAATTCTTCATCTTCCACTTGGGCCCCAGAGAAGGAGATGCTGATGGAAGGAATAGCATACATCAACGAGAATGCGCCGGAAAGCGATGCCAACAACGAGCAGTATGGTTGGATCCTGCTCAATACCAAGGAAGATTCAGAGAGCCGTATTGCTGGATGGCCAGAATTTGCTTCCTGCCATCTATCCTTTGTTCGTGTGTTATGGCGTCATGGCCCTCAAATGGCCTGGCGTAGGCAAGGCTCCAGCTCTCATCGCCATGATCGTGGCCATGGGCCGCTACCACATTCATCGACTCCAAGAAGCAGATGCTAGGCCTGCCTGGAGACGCGCCAAGAGCTTTTAGACAATTGTCGGCATCAAATTGGTCGTGTCTATGAGGGCGTTTTCCTTGATGACCCGGACCGTAAAAACATCTCTGTCAGTGATCTGAAATCTTTCCTCACCGTAGTGGAGGAAGACCAAACTACATACAACGATGCAAAACCATGCAGAAACACCGTGCGAGCCTATGCCTCGAATGACCTTGACCAGGATGATGAACCTGAGGATGATAGCCGGACCTCAATCACAGGGGAAGAGTTTCTTCGTCTTACCCGACGCCTCTTCGCAGGCGACAAGCATGCGGATGTGCTTGCCTGCTTGAAGCGCACAGTCGATTTTTCTCTTCGGGCACAAAGCTGTGTACCTGCGGTTGCCAAGTCAAGATGCTGCTGCGAAGGTGCATCGCATCAAGGTCGATCGAAGATTTGCTGGCAGAGAAGGACAAGCCTCTGTATTCCAAATACAAGCTTGGCATTGTGGAATATGGCCCAGACTGGGAAGACGAGGTGACCAAAGAGGTGCGCATGATTTCCGAAGGCATGACCAAGTTTGAATCCGGGAGGCCAGAAGAGCACATTGCGGCTGTGAATGAGGAGACAGAGGAGCAACTGTACCCATCATCTGCCTTCAGCTCGCCTTCCTCGAGAAAAGGCACAGAACCAAAAGCAGCCAGGGAGAAAAGCCAGCTGATGCTGCTCCTGATCCAGATGGTATGGGCAAGGTGGAACCCATCCACCGCAGGCGCTGGAAGAGCCAATCACGGTATGCTCGGCGGTTCTGTCTTCGGTGAGAAATGTAATTTTCGTGTCTACGTGTTATTGCTGTTTTCAACCGCAGGTTTTGATGTGAGCGGTTCCGCGATGCGCGGCAGGGTTCGTGACCACTAGTCTTTCCGGGAGGAGGGCAATTATATTGGCAGGCGAAAAATGAACATTTAGAAGGTTCGTGAAGGATATTTCTGCTGTGTCCCGTAAAGGAGTGGTAAGTGGTACTGCCTTTTGCCCCTTCGATAACATCATAATGTAATGTGATGAACTAACATTCCATTTGAAAGTTTAATCTGCTGAGAAAGGAATTTCTTAGGGCAATGGTCAAATTCCCAGTGACCTAGGTAACATTGGCAGGAATGGCAAATATTTTCGGGGATATTGCCATAATAGGTATGCATATATTTGTTTATGGAGCGAAAGCCGAAATGTGCGCAAGGAGTACACTTTTGTGCCTGATAGGCAAAAAGTTGGGGCCATGATTGACCACTCTGTGCATTGGCTCTCAAAGGAGCTGGACCTGCAATCCAGAAAGGTACTGTTCGGGCTGTTTGGGGATATGTACATGAATATGAATAAGTTTTAGAGATAGAATAAATCACATCAAAGGTCACTCTCAGAAAGGATTGCGCGAGGTGATCTTTTGTCAATTCATGGAAGTTGGATATTAAATCAATTAGATTGTGAGCTTCGTTGGTGAGTAGCGAATCAGACTGGAATTGCTTCAATAGTGATAGCCTTATTGGCTGGCCAGATTTTTCCTCGGAATGCTCTGTCCTCAATAGGAGCTGAGGATGCGAGATGGACATTGTGTCCAGGAATGGCTTCAATAGGAATTGCTTCAATAAGTTGGACAGGTTGTCCAGGTGAAAAAGAACTTCAAGAAGAATAGCTTTAATGGGTGGGACTTTAAGTTCTGCGAGCCCTGTATGAGCTGGTCTAGGCAGTTGGACTTTGAGTCCAGGAATGACTTCACTTGGAACTGCTTCAAGAAAGAGGACAGGAAGTCCTGGAATTTATTTTAATACAAATGGCTTCAATATGGACACTGAGAGTCCTTTGGATCTGTTTCCTGGATAGGAGTGTAATTGTCTGGGAGGAGGTGGTTGTGGAATGGGTACAATTTATGGCAAGCAAAAAATGAAAATATAATTGCAGAAAACATTGAACATATCCTTTAAAAAATCATGGAAGATGACCAGCTGGGACTTAGAAGAGATACAAGCAACCGAGCAAAGCGAGCACCCTTTGCAGGAGCCACCCTGCAGGTAGGCCAGGGACATAAGTCTTAGAAATACTTCTCGCGGGATGGTGCGAAGAATAGCGGCACAAAAATTTGAGCCAATCTATTGAAGAGGGAACTCATTTCCGCAATCGGGACGATCAAATAGTCCATTGCAATGGCAAGTAACACGCACGAAAAGGCAGCAGCGAAACAACAGGAAACTGAAAAGTGGCAAGCTAAAGCTTGTGCCAAATGCCTTTATCTATATCTATATCTACATCTATATCTAATTCTATATCTATATCTATTTTTATATCTACATCTACATCTATATCTATACCTATTTCTATATCTGTATCTATATCTATATGTATATATATATACATATAGGTATGTTTAAGAATTCGTAATTTTTGGATGGCCGTCTGTTCCACAGCAGTTGAACGCGAACATTATTAGAGGGCTTGTGAAATCCTAACTTCTGTGAAACGTGCAGTAACGTCGACAACTTTTGTGAAACGTGCACGACATCTCTGAAACACTGCAAACGGGACTTGACCATCCTATACCCGTAAAAAATTAAACAATATAGATATATGGTTATATGTCATTACTTTATTGATTGTCGGAGGCCTCAGTACAGCCACCAGGCTTGTGCAAGACCTCCTGGTATGGAAACTTTCCGTGACCCAATTTATTTTCCCACGCACCGTCCAGTGTATGACAGACTGGGTGAGTTAGTGAGATTTGGACTCATTTTCATATTTGATATATTTATTGAATTCTTCAAAATTCTCGAGATACTTTGACTTTGTTTGGCGAAAGTCTTGACGCAGATGTGCCTGACTCTGCCAAGCTGATGGCAACCGTCGATGTGAAACAGCGGAGCCGCTTCAAGGCCAAAGGATGCGCCAGTTGTTACGGCGGGTGGCTATTATCATGATCCTTGCCCTGTGATTATTTGAGGCATGAAAGGTTGCCCTCCAAGCATTTGTGTCTATATATCACGAAAGCTAGCGGTAGCTAGCTGGAGTTACTCTTGCTTCAGCAAGGGCAGGGGCAGGTCTGAGTCCAACACAGTGATTTTTCACTCGAACCCCCCCAAGTTCCCGGGGCATTTTGAAGCAGTGATGGAAGCAGATGGTCACGGGCGCAATTCTGATCGGTCTCCAGGCAATCTGTATTCAGCATATCCAAATCCCATCAAAATCCCATCATGTTTCCAGGCTTATATGAACCTTAGCTTTCATTCACCCCCCTTGGGCCTCATGTATATATATATGTATGTATGTATGTATGTATGTTATGTTATGCTATGTTATGTTATGCTATGCTATGTTATGTTTTGTTATGCTATGTTATGTTATGTTATGTATGTATGTAATTAATGTATGTATTTAATGTATGTAATTAATGTATGTATTTAATGTATGTAATTAATGTATGTAATTAATGTATGTAATTAATGTATGTAATTAATGTATGTATGTATGTATGTATGTATGTATGTATGTATGTAATGTATGTGTGTATGTATGTATGCATGCATGCATGCATGTATGTATGTATGTATGCATGTATGCATGCATGTATGTATGTAATGTATGTATGTAATGTAATGTAATGTAATGTAATGTATGTATGCATGTATGCATGCATGCATGTATGTATGTATGTAATGTATTAATGTATGTATGTATGTATGTTATGTTATGCTATGTTATGTTATGCTATATTATGTTACGTTTTGTTATGCTATGTTATGCTATGTTATGTATGTATGTAATTAATGTATGTAATTAATGTATGTAATTAATGTATGTAATTAATGTATGTAATTAATGTATGTAATTAATGTATGTGTGTATGTATGTATGTATGTATGTATGTGTGTATGTGTGTATGTATGTATGTATGTATGTAGGGAGGTAGGGAGGTAGGTTGGTTGGTAGGTATGCATGTATGTATGGTTGTAACGTCGTGTAATGTAACGTAACGTGACGTAACATAACGTAATGTACCGTAACGTAACGTAATGTAATGTAATGTACTGCAATGTAATGTAATGTATGTGTACAATATATTATGTATGTAACGCAATGCAACGTAACGTAACGTAACGCAACGCAATGCAATGCAATGCATGGGAAAAGGAAAAACATCCAGCACTCAGGACACAATTCTTATAGATTTCAATGGTGTTCTGGTGCTTTGGAGCGGCTTCCCTTTCTAGTACGGGCCGAGGAGCCTGTGGCTCTCGTGCCACTGATTGCCATAGCACGCACCTTACCAATCATCTGTGTACGGAAACAGATGGCCAGGGAAGTAGATCCAGAAGTCATGAAGACCACTTATATCATAAACATTCAAAAACCATTTAAATGGTACCAGCCTTTCACTACCACGGTGCAACATGCTCAGCCGAAGCCTTGCTGCCAGTTGATGGGCTGGCACCAGTGCGGCAAAAAGTCTGTCAACGTCAACTTTGCCGGCAGCAAAGCGCGCCCCGTGGTCTCTGCTTGGGCAAAGGGGCGGCCTCCAAAACGGACATAGGATGATATCGGATGTACATGGAAGATACTGCATTGATCTGTACTGAAATATATATGCCTGAATGTAGCTTGCACGATTTTAACGGTATGAAGTCTATTCTGCGGTATGCCTGGGATTCCTGTAGGTTCCTATGGATTCTCCAATTGATCGCCAAATTTTCGCTGCCGTAAAACATGTTTTTCGCTGGGAAATGTTAACAGTTTAGCCCGTTGATTTCAGCTTGAGATGGGAAGTTCCCTAGAGACGGAAATCAAGGTGGCAAAGCTCTTACAAAAACAACATTGGGTGCTATTAGACGATTTTTTCTACAGTCACGGACGGGCGCTGTTGACAAGAGTTTGATCAATGGTTTGAGGAGTTTAGTAACAACACTGCAGCGCACTGCTCTTTTATTCCATCGATTTTTCAATGTTTTTCATGTCAACGTCAAGAGCTTTAGTCACTTTAGTCACGGAACTTCGAAGTGACTTTGCAGGTCCACATCCTGTCCTACAAGAAGGTGGGGAACCCAAGCAGCGTCCTCGAGCTTCCTCAAATGGCGACCCAATTTGTGAAACGCGCCCCCTTGAGAACTGCGCAAATTGCTGGTGGACTTGTGGTTGTTTGTTTTTACATTTTTTTTACTTCAGCGCCTTGTCTCAGAGAACCTTGTCTACACTCTATAGCCAAAACATTGGGTTGATTGAGTACACAGAGACAAACTTTTCTACACACTAAAAAATATGTTGAAACATGTTCGGGAACACGTTGAAACAAAGTATTCAAACGTCATCAGCTCAGCTGTAATGTAGTGCACTCTGCAAGCCTCAAACAGAGGTCAGTCAAGTCAAAGTCAAGGTGGAAGTCAGTGAAGGTATTTTCCTTTTCAGGGCAAGGCTATTGCCGATGGTTTGGTTGATGAAAGCCACATGTGCTGGTGCTGCAAAATAGTATGGAAGCAAAGTTTTCATTCGGGCACAACTCAGTGTTACATTCACACTGATGGGCCTTAGCTTATGCTTGACAAAGCAGGAAATTGACACATTTGGATACAATCCATGCTGTCCGTTTGCAAAAGCACGCGAAACCTTCTGCAACCAGGAACGCAAGAATTTCTTCTACCAGAAAGTCCAGCTCGACTTCGAGAAAATTGGAGCCCAGGCGCGGACAACTACATTTCGCAGATGTCTATTTGATGGCTATCGGTGAGTTCAAAACCTGATCGTGGAGAAGCCTTCAGATAAGACCTAGAGTGGGACTCTATGGCTGTTGGGCCACATGGACCAGAGCGTGCACAGCTTCAGCTTCTTGTTCAAATGTGGAAGTCTAACCGTTTCTTATCGTCGAAACTGGTGTCAACCAAGGCGTCTTCTTTGCTGAAGGCCAGAAGTCTTGATGTCACGGAATAGTTGTCGTCACTGCTTTCAGAATATCTTTGAGCCGCGAAACAAAATCGTGTCATCTATAGTTGCATCACGCATCCGATTTTTTGGCCTAGGGCTGTTTCCACTAGCACTTGTCTGGGGTAGCTGTCACGGTGATGCTTGAATGGCTGACGATAATGCAGAGAAAGTCTGCTGTATTTGCGCAGAATTGAGCTCACAAAGTGGACACATGTGAAGAGACAAGGATCTGATGTTTCTGCAAAATGTGGTTCAGATGCGATCATCCTCATAGCTGAAAGGTGAACTCTGTGTATGATGCGCTGGACATGGGCGACACAGAGAAGAAGGAGACCTCTGGGGCGAGCTCTTGGGGGTGTCTGTAAATTGAACTGGACCTCTGGTCCAACGGGTGCGAGTCTCAAGTACCTTGATATCGCAACGCATTTAATCATATCTCTCGCTGGTGGTCTCCAAACCCTGACTTGGTTCCCCTGCTGATTTGAAAAAAAAAGATCGGAGGTCCATTTGATCGTCACAGATTCAATCAGCAAAACAAAACCGGGGATCAGATCAGGGGGTATACTTAAGCTAGGTTTTTTAATTGAAGTAAGCATGGGAGAAAGGAGGAAAAAAGGAGGAAACAAGGTTGTTTTCAGGATGAAAATGTGCAGTGGCTAAGTGACAGATCTGTGGTTTAGAATTT